>Ga0073934_10000144_pt1 | contig 212017 bp, 177 predicted proteins | sample LarsenN4metaG_FD_76834 | JGI IMG/M metagenome (GOLD analysis project Ga0073934, IMG submission 76834) | Hot spring sediment bacterial and archeal communities from British Columbia, Canada, to study Microbial Dark Matter (Phase II) - Larsen... ... | reverse complement strand
TTTTTTTCAGCTCCTTTAAAAAAAACACACCCACCCAACACCAAAAAAAAAAAGGGGGGGCCACCCCCCCCCCCCCCCCCCCCTCCCCGCCCCGCCCCGCCCCATCCGCAGCGTTCCCGCCACCCCTTACCTTACATTGCAAACGCGCTCCCGCATGTTACGCTGACCGCATGACCACCTTTAAAAACCAACCCGTTCTCGTGACCGGCGGTGCAGGCTTCATCGGCTCGCACATCGTCGACGCGCTCGTCGCCGCCGGCGCACGCGTGCGCGTCCTCGACAACTTTTCCCACGGCTCACGCGACAACCTCGCCCATCACGGCCAGGCCGTCGACATCATCGACGCCGACATCCGCGACCCCGCCGCCTGCGCCCGCGCTGTCGCTGGCGTCACGTACCTCTTCCACCTCGCCGCCCTCGGCAGCGTTCCGCGCTCCGTTGAACAACCCATTCTCTACAACGACGTCAACGTCAACGGCACCCTCAACGTCCTCGAGGCCGCGCGCCTCGCCAAGGTCACGCGCGTCATCTACTCCTCCAGTTCCAGCGCCTACGGTGACGCCCCCGTCCTGCCCAAGATCGAATCCATGCCCCCCTCGCCCAAGAGTCCCTACGCCGTCACCAAACTCGTCGGCGAGCACTACTGCCGCGCCTACAGCGCCTGCTACGGCCTCTCCACCATCAGCCTCCGCTACTTCAACATCTTCGGCCCGCGCCAAAATCCTCACAGCCAGTACGCCGCCGTCATCCCCGCCTTCATCGAAGCCATCCGCCACAACCGCCCCGTCACGATCTACGGTGACGGCGAACAGACCCGCGACTTCTGCTACGTCGCCAACGCCGTCCACGCCAACCTTCTCGCTGCCGCCTGCGCCAAGCCTCTCGCCGGCGAAGTGGTCAATGTCGCCTGCGCCCAGCGCACCAGCCTCAACCAGATGCTCAACCTCATGTCTGAAAAGCTGGAAAAACCCGTCAAGAAAAATCTTCAAGATTCGCGTTTGGGCGACGTTCGCGACAGTCTCGCCGACATTTCCGCCGCCGAAAAACTACTAGGCTACCGCCCCCAAGTCCTGTTCGCGCAAGGACTTGAGTTGACCCTCCAAGCCTATCTCTCCCCCACCCAATGACACGCCGACATTGCTGTGTTAAAATGCCCGGCTCGCTGCATGCCAAACCCAATCACCCGCTTTGGTTTTCCCCAAGGCCCAGCCATTGCAGCACTTATACTGTTTTGCCCAACCGAAAGGACCAAAACGTGACCGTGGCCCGCTCCTGCATCCTTCTCGCCTTCACCCTCACCGCCATCCTCCTCGGCGGCTGCCACAGCGTCGACCTCACCGGCCGCGGCAAGGCACAATTCGACAAAACCGTCGCCCCGGCCTCGGCCAACTACCCGCGCGCGGGTCACGTCTACTGCATGCGCGGCTTTCTGGGCATCTTCTCCACTGGCATGGACACATTGGCTGAACGCATCGATCGCGAACTCGGCATCCCCTCCGTCTCTGTCGCTAATGAAGAGACCAACGACACGAAAGTCAAACTTGCCGCCTTCCGCAAAGAGGGCAAACTCGTCGAGCCGCTCGTCCTCGTCGGCCATAGCTACGGCGCCGACGACATGATTCGCGTTGCCGATGCTCTCGGCCAGGCGGGCATCACGGTCGATCTGCTCATTACCCTCGACCCCGTCACCCCGCCGCCCGTCCCCGCCAACGTGAAGCGCGCCATCAACATCTACAAGAGCCGCCCCATGACCGACTGGTTCCCCGCCTGGCGCGGCGTCACTGTCAGTGCTATTGATGAAACGAAGACCAAGCTCACCAACACCGACCTGCGGCTCACCGCCGTCGGCTTTGATACCGAGGTCATCGACCATATCAACATCGAGAAGATCGACGGCGTGCACCGCATGGTCATGGCCGAAATCGTGAGCATCTGCCCGCCCCGTTCTGATTGGGTGCGGCGCAACGGCGGCAGCAGCGCCGTGAGCATCAACCGTCGCGCCAGCGGCAACTAAATCATCGCTGCGCGGCCCCCTGCCAGCCTCATCCATTTCCCAGCCGCGCGCCCTTCGGTTAATCTGCGGACATGAGCCAACATATTTACGATGTGGCCGCTTACGTTGCGGCAGTTAGCCTCACCATTTACTGGGTCTACGTGATCCTCAAGCTGATCCGCCTCGCCCGGAAGATCGGCAAAGACCCCAACGCCATGCCGCGCGAACGCGTCGGCCAGCTCATGCGCGTTCTCTGGTACCCGTGCATCTTTGCCCTGCTCGCGGGTCTGTGGATCTTTGCCGCTAAGGCCTGGTCCGCAGCCCCCAGCGTGCTTGGTCCCATGTTCGTTCCGCCGTCGTGGTGGGTCGTGGTCGTTGTGATCGCCACGGTCATCTGTATCAGCTTCACGGCCTTTACGTTCGTCTGCTGGCGCAAGATGGGCCGCAGTTGGCGTATCGGCATCGACCCCGGCGAAACACTCGCCCTCGTCAGCAGCGGGCCGTACAAACTCGTCCGCCACCCGATCTACGCGTTACGCATGGCCATCAACGTCTGCGCCTTTCTGATGGCGCCCAGCGTGCTGGTGCTTGTCACCGCCGCCATCGATTTCATTCTGCTGCAGATCGAAGCCCGCCGCGAAGAGCGCTACATGCTGAGCACCCACGGCAACGTCTATGCGAACTATCAGCGCGAGGTCGGCCGCTTTGTACCACGTCTGCGCTGATGTGCACATTGGCAATTCTGCTAGAATGCGATGCGATTTTCTTCCTAGTTTAAGGATGCAGTATTCGTGACGGATCTGGGGGCAACAATCGGAGAGACGCCTGCCGCCACAACGCCCCGGCCGGTGACCGTGCGGCTTAACGCCTTACAGCGACTCATGCATCGCTGGAAGCTCACCGCCGCCTACAACGCCGGCCAGGCCATGCAGGTCTCCGGCGCCGGCGACCTCGCGCGCTGGCGCCAGGCCATTGATGCCACGCTGCACGAAACCGGCCTCTGCGCGCCCGACGTCGACCGCCACTCGTTCGCTACTTTTGACATGGCCAAGCGCGGCCCCGGGATCGCAGCCCTCAGCACCGCACCCACCGGCACCACACTCAACGCCCTCTACAACACCGAACTGCAAGTGCCCTTCCACGAAGGCGAAGTGCCGCTGCGTTTCTTCATCGTGCCTCGAAATGACGGCTCGCACTATCTCGCCGCGGTCTATGACCACTGGGTCGCCGACAGCCGCGCCATGCGCTGCCTCATGCAGCGCATCTTCGTGCGTTACCAGCAGCCTGACAAACCATCGGCCCTGCCGCCATTGACACTGGCCGCGCCGCCCTTTCTCGAACTCTTCGGCCGCCACTTTAAGCCGTGGCTGCCCTGGACGATCGCCAGTTTCTGCATCCGCGGCCTGTGGCACCACCGCAACGCCCACCGCATGAACTTGCGCGTGCCCAACGACTACCAGTCGCACCTGCTCTACGAGGCCCTGCCTGAAGGCCTCATCGCGCGGGTGCGTGCGTACGCCAAGGCGCACGACGCATCGGTGAACGACCTGTTCCTCGCCCTCATGGGCCAGGTCATGGGCGAATTCACCGCGGTCGATCGCGCCAACAAACGACGCCGCCTCTTCCACTTCCGCAAAAACAAGGTCGGCCTCGGCACGATCGTCGACATCCGCGGGCAGGCCGCCGCCAATCTCGATGACGTCTTCGGGCTCTACCTCAGCAGCTACACCGTGCTGCTTAAAGACCCCGAGAAACAATCCCTGCCGGTCCTCATGAAGACCATCGCCGACGACACGGCCCGGTATAAGAAGGGCGGCGGCACCGTGCGCGCCTTCAGCGCCATGGTCGCGGCCAGCATGTTCTGGCACCTCTATCGCCCCCACAACCACACCCAGATGTTTCACAAAACTGTCCCGGTCATCAGCGGCATTTCCAACGTCAACATGAGCGGCAGTTGGGTCGATCGCCCGCGCCCCGTTGACCTCGCCCACACCGATCCGCCGGAGATCCTCGATTACCTGCGCATCAGCCCCGCCGGGCCGCTGATCCCGCTGGTCTTCACGCTCACCACGATCAACCAGCGACTTAGCCTCTGCATGACCTATCGCACCACGGCCTTCACCGATGCCGAGGGCCAGCAGATCCTGCGTGCCTTCGTGGCGCGGCTTGCCGCTCTCTAACTCACACACGTGCGCCGATGCTCATGCCGATGCGACGTCTTCTCGAGCCTGCCGTCAACATCTTCCTGCCGCCCCTCTGCGCCCTCACCGGCGAACGACTCCCCCACCGCGGCATGTCGCTCTCCGAAACCGTGATCCGCGAACTTGTCGAACAGGGCGAGCGTCCTTACTGCTACCATTGCGGCCGCACGATGCTCGAGGCCAGCGCCAACCTGCGTCACGCGTGCAATGCATGTAACCGCCGCAAGGCACCGCCCCGCATGCTGCTGCGCCTGGGTGAGTTTGGCGGGTCGTTGTCGCAGATCATCTTGCGTATCAAGTTTGGCGGGCGCTTCGAACTGGCCGCCGCCGTCGCCCCGGTGTGGCATCAGGCGATCACGCACAACCTCGACCTGCTCGGCCGGCCGCCGGTGGATGCGCTCATCCCCGTGCCGTTGCACTGGCGGCGACGCGTGCAGCGCGGCTTCAACCAGGCAGAAGAACTGGCGCTCGCCCTTGCCCGGCTTGGGCACTGGCCCGTGATCCACGCATTGACCCGCCGGCGATCCACCAGCGAGCAGGCTCGCGCCCTGGGCGCGTTGCAGCGTCGCATGAACATGCGCCAGGCCTTCACCACCAGGCCGCGCATCAACCTACGTGGGCAGCATGTCTGGCTGATTGATGATGTGCGTACTAGCGGCGCCACCCTCGCCGGCGCGGCCCGCGCGCTGCAGCAGTTGCCGCTTCGCCAGCGACCGGCCAGCGTCAACGCCATAGTGTTGTGCGTCACGCAGCCGCGTGCCGATTAGCTCAGCGTTTGTCGGCCTTCGACCAGACATTCACGAGGCCCGCCGCAGCGGCGAGCTGCACCGACACCTCGGGGTCGCCCAGCATCCGCACCAGCGGGCTTTCCTCAGAGGGCAGCAACATATCCCCCAGTGCATGCGCCGACAGCGCGCGAATCTCCGGGTTCGGATCATTCCGATAGCTGTAGGCAACCGAATGCCCCAGCGGCGAACCCATCTTGCCCAGCGTCCGCGCCGCCACCAACTGCACCAGCGGCGACGGGTCCTTCAAGCCGTTCGACAGCACGTTCGCACGCTCGGGCTTGAGCACCTCGCCCGCGGTCGCCAGCGCGATCAGGCGATTCTCCGCCAGTTTGGACAAACTCATGGCCAGCAGGGCGTTCTGCGCATTCTCATCGCCCAGGCGGGCCATCGCCGCGGTAATCTCCAACTTCACGCGTGCATCGACCTCACGCGTTTGCTGTTCCAGCAAGCCAATGGCCGACTTCTCCCCGAGCAATCCGAGCACAAAGGCCGTGTTGGCCCGCACGCGATAATCCGGCGAGCGAATCGCCTCGGCCAGCGTGTTCATGTGCGACGGATCGCCCAGGCGTTTGAGCGCGTACACGCACGCCACCCGCACCGATTCATTCGGATCATCTTTCACCATCCGCTGAATCTGCGGCTTAAGCTTGAGCGATTGGCGCTTGCCCGCCGCCAGTGTGGCCGCATAGCGCACCACCCACTCGCGGTCGTGCAGGCCTTGTTCGATCACATCGTTCACCCGCATATCCTGCAGCGGCTGCAGCGCCTCGATGCTGTTCGCACGCACGGCCGCATCGGTCGAGCGGCTGTTCACAATAAGCAGCACGATCGCCCGCTCCAGCCCCTCCGAGCGCGACTTGGCCAAGCCGACCGGACGCGGTTGCGTTGAATTCGCATCATTACAAGCCACAAAGCACGACGCCGCCGCGCACAGCAGCACCGGGAACAGTTTTCTTGCCATCATCAGGACCTCACATGCAGGTGAAACCAGAATTATGAGAGACCATCGGCCGTTTGGCAAAGAAGTCGTGAATCCGGTGAACAGCCGGGCCGCTGCGACGTAGATAGGTTGCGGAAAATTGCCAAACACGCGAGCATGCACACAGTGGCTTTTACATGTTGACAGTCGAAAAACTTCGCAAAGACTACGTTGCGCCCGACGGCCAGCGTCTGCACGTGCTGGACATCGCGCAGTTCACGCTGGCCGCGAGTGAGCGTGCGGCACTGCTGGGCACATCGGGCGGCGGAAAAACCACGCTGCTGCATGTGCTGGCCGGCATTCTCAAGGCTGATGCGGGCCAGGTTGTTTATGCGATCGACGGCCAACGCCACGACCTGGCCGCCATGGGCGAAGCGGCGCGCGATCATTTCCGCGGGGCGCACCTGGGGTACATCTTTCAAACACATCACCTGCTCACCGGCTTCAGCGCGATTGAAAATGTCATGCTGGGCATGGCCTTCACCGGCCGGCCCGCCGACCGCGCCTGGGGCGAACATCTCCTCGAACGCGTCGGCCTCAAAGACCGCCTGCACTACCGCCCGGGCAAGTTGTCACTCGGCCAGCAGCAGCGCGTGGCCGTGGCGCGTGCCCTGGCCAATCGGCCAAAGGTCGTGCTTGCCGATGAACCCACCGGCAGCCTCGACTCCGCCAGCGCTGCCGCCACCATGGACCTCATCGAAGCCTTGTGCGGCGAGACCGGTAGCGCGCTGCTGGTGGTCACACATGATGCCGGCATCGCTGCAAGATTCCCCCGGCAGGTCAAGCTCAGCGACATCAACGCCGCGGGGGGCAAGTCATGAATCTCTTCGCCATCGTGCTCAAGCAAATGCGCCAGCGCCTGCTCGCCACCGTGCTGACGGTGCTGTCGGTTGTTGTTGGCGTGGCGATGGCCACCGGCATCATGATCATGAACCGCGAGGGTCAGCGTGTGTTTGCTCAGACCGACTACGGCTTCGACATGATCGTCGGCCCCAAGGCCGCGCCGCTGCAGTTGGTCACCAGCATCGTGTACCAGATCGATGCTGCCCCGGGGACCATTCCGTGGGAAGTGTATGAGCAGATGACCACCGCCGGCGCGACCACGCAGCCCAGCCCCTACCGCGGCCGCGTGCAGTGGGCGGTGCCGATCGCGCTGGGCGACACCTACAAGAGCCTGCCGATCGTGGGCACAAGCACCACGCTTTTTGGCGTTGATGATGACGGCAATCGCCTGCCGGATGACAAAGTGCCGACGTACCGCCCCGATCAGCGTTTCGCATTGGCCGAGGGCCGGGCGTTTCACCCTCGCAAATTTGAGGCCGTCGTCGGTGCAGAAGCCGCCAGGCGCGCGGGCTTGAACATCGGCTCCACGTTCCATGCCACGCATGGCAACGATGAAACGTATGGCGCTGCGCATGATGAAGAATGGCGTGTCGTCGGCATTCTTGAACGCACGGGCACTGCATTTGACCGCTCGATCTTTGTGCCGCTGGTGAGTTTCTGGGCCATCGCCGACCATGCCGAGGGACTTGAGGCCATCGATAAGGCCCGTGAGAAGCACGGCGTTGGCCACGACCATGGTCACGATCCAAAAGCCAAGGACGACAAGGACGAGCACGACCACGCCCATGGCCACGCCTATCACATGCACGGCGATGAGATCCATCTCGATCTCTCTGAGGACCTGTGGGAAGTGTCGGCGATCCTGGTGAAGAGCCGCTCGGCGTCAGCGCTCAATGACCTTCGCTTCACGCTGCGCAATCATCCGCTGGCCGCCGGCGTCAGCCCCGCCAGCGTGATGCAGCAATTCTTCGACAACACCCTCGGCGGCATGGTGCGGTTACTCGTCGCCATCTCCACATTGGTCACGCTCGTCGCGGGCATCGGCATCCTCGTCAGCATCTACAACAGCGTCGTCGCGCGCAACCGAGAGATTGCCATCCTGCGGGCGCTGGGCGCGACCCGCGGCAAGATCGTGTCGATCATCTGTGCCGAGGCGTTTCTCGTGGGCCTTGTTGGCACAGCGCTCGGCCTTGTCGGCGGCCACCTGCTCGCGGCTGCAGCCTCAAACTACCTGCAGCACTGGGTTGGCGCCGGGCTCACGTGGTATCGCATCGGGCCAGATGAACTGCTCTACGCCGCGGCGGTGCTCGGCCTGGCCACGCTCGCGGGCCTCGTCCCGGCATTGCGGGCCTATCGTACGGACGTGGCGTCGAACTTGGCGTAAAATAGAATCATGGGCAAGTACCTGCTGCCAATCCTCATCGTTCTCGCCGGCATGGGCGTCGCCGCGTTTGTGCTGACCTACAAAAACACCGCGGCCACAACCGCACCGGCAAGTGAAGGCGGTTTGCCCGAACGCGCCGTTGCCGCCTACAACCGCGGCGATTTCGAGGCCGCTCTACCGCTGCTGCGCGAATGGGCCGCCCAACCCGAAGTCCGTAGCGACCTCGAACGCCTCAAGATCGTCATGGCCTACCTGCATGATGTTGAGCTGCAGCGCGAGCAAGTCGCCATCAACCCCACGCACAAAATTCAACCTAAGCCGCTCAATGAGTTGACGCGTCAGGCGTCCGCTGCGGCCCAGTCGCCTGCCAGCGCCCCATCGCTGGCGGAGCGCACCCCGCATGAGCCGCTGAAGCCCGGTGAGGTGCGGCTGTTTGCGATCAAAGAGCTGGGTAATTTTGCGTTCGACCCCGAGAAAGATGCCGACGTGCCCGCCGACGTTAAGGCATTGAGCGGCAGCCGCATCCGTGTCCGCGGCTTCATGATTCCGCTCACGCAGGCTGAAACCATCACCGATTTCGCGCTCGTGCCTGATTTGTTTTCATGCTGCTTTGGCCAACCGCCCGGCCCCAACCACACCATCACCGCCCGCACGCCCAAGGACAAAACCGTCAACTACACGATCGATGAAGTGATCGTCGAAGGCACGCTGAAAGTGAACGTGAAGCGCGAAGACAACTATACGTACTCGATCTTCGAGCTCGACGCATTGAGCGTTAAGCTCGCCCCCATTCGCTGATTACTTTTCCAACAGAACCACGCAGTGACAGGCGATCGCCTTCTCCTCGCCCACCGCATCCACCGATTCGCCCGTCTTGCCCTTGATGTTCACCTGGTCTTCACGCACGCCCAGCAGCTCCGCCAGACGCTTGATCATCGCCGGCTTGTGCGGCGACAGCTTCGGCTTCTGCGCCAGCACGATGATGTCCGTGTTCACGATCCGCCAGCCAGTCTTGGCAAACTCGACCATCGTCGCCTTCAGCAACTCCCCGGAGTTGATCCCCTTGTACTTCGGGTCCGTGTTAGGAAACATCTGCCCGACATCCGGCAAGCCAGCCGCGCCCGTGAGCGCATCGATCAACGCATGCAGCACCACGTCCGCATCGCTGTGACCGTCGAGCCCCTTGTCATGCGGAATCGTGATGTTCGCCAACACCAGCGGCCGCCCCGCGACGGTGCGATGCAGATCATATCCAAGGCCAATGCGTATCTGGTTCATTCTTGCAGCCCGTATTCTTTGATCTTGCGGTACAGCGTCCGCTCGCCGATGCCGAGTATCTTCGCTGCCGCTTCGCGGTTGCCCTGCACGCTGGCGAGCGTTTCCTCGATCGCCTTGCGTTCAAGCTCTGCGAGGTTCATGCCCGCCAGCGTGATCGCGGTCGTCTCCGCCGCCCCCCCGCCCCCAACCGGTTTCGCTACCGGCACAATCGCCGTGCTCGTTGTCGTCGGCGTCACAGGCCCACCGATGTACGACGGCACATCGGCCATCGTCAGCCGGTTGCCCGGGCACAACACCATCATGTTCTCAACCGTGTTCTCAAGTTCGCGGATGTTGCCCGGCCAGTTGTACGCCACCAGCGTGTTCTTCGCATCTGCATCAATGCCGGTGATGCGCTTGCCGTGCTTCTCGTTGCCGCGGGCGATGAAGTGATTGATCAGCAGCGGAATATCGTCGCGCCGTTGCCGCAGTGGTGGCAGCTCAATCACCGCCCCCTTCACGCGGAAATACAAATCCTCACGGAACGTCTTGTCGCGAACGGCGCCCTGCAAATCGCGGTTGGTCGCCGCGATGAAACGCACATCGACCTTGATCGGCTCATTGCTGCCCAAGCGCGTGATCTCACGATCCTGCAGCACCCGCAGCAACTTCGCCTGCATCGTCAGCGGCATGTCGCCGATTTCATCCAAAAACAGCGTCCCGCCGTCGGCATATTCAAACCGCCCCTCACGGTCGCCGCGGGCATCGGTATAGGCGCCGCGCGCATGGCCGAAGAGTTCATCTTCCAGCGTGCTCTCGGCCAGCCCGGCGCAGTTGAGCGCTACAAAGCGACCTTCACGCCGCCGCGAGTTTTGGTGCAGCGCCCGGGCGATGAGTTCCTTGCCCGTCCCGCTCTCGCCGAGGATCAGCACCGAGATATCCGTCGGCGCCAGCGTCTGCACCAGTTGCAGCACGCGTTGCATCGCCGCGCTCTGGCCGATGATGCCGTTGATGCCAAACCGCTGGTCCAGCGCCTGCGAAAGCTCCTGGTTCTTCCGGCTCAGCGCGATCTTGTCAGCCGCGCGCTTCACCTGCGTGCGAATGATGTCCAGGTCCAGCGGCTTCTGAATAAAGTCATACGCCCCGTTGCGCATCGCCTGCACGGCCGTCGACACGTCGCCGTGGGCCGTGACCACAATCACCTCGGCCGTCGGTTTGGCCCGGCGGACAAAACTCAGCAACTCAAAACCATCATTGGGCGAGTCCATCCGCAGGTCGGTGATCACCAGGTCAAAATCTTCCTCGGTGAAAAATCGCCGCGCATCCGCCAGGTTGTGCGCCTGCTTCACGGCAAGACCGCCGCCCGGCATGCGCGCCACCGCTTCGGCCATCACGTCAGCGTGATCGACCTCATCGTCCACCACAAGCACTCGAATCGTGGGTTTGCTCATAAGAGGTGAAGTATAAACCAGCACCTCGGGCGGGCCAATTCAGGCGGCAATCAAATCTCGTAGTCGAAGGCCGGCGACTGCGTTTTGGGACCGCTCCAGGGCGAAGGCGCCACGATCTCGGTCGGCACCCTCTGGCCGCCGGCAATCAGATCGCGCAGTTGCTCATCATTCTGGGCAATCGCATACAACGAGGGATACAACGACGTCACACGACCCCAGCGGTGACATGCCGGGCACTGCTCGTAGCGCGTGAAGAATCGCGTGAGGCACGCCTCGCACACGTATCGATTGGTCAATAAGCCGTGCCATTGGTCAAGATTCATGGCAACCCCGTTCGTCCATCTCCCTCCATTATAAACCGGCCGCGCTGAGTTTGTTCACAAAAAGCGATCGCCGATTGAACGCTCCGTAGCCCCGGTTTCGTATTGCAGTAAGGAGCCCGGTGCAATGCCGGACGGTTTACTTGATCGGAGCCAAGCCATGAACGCCAGCACAATTCCATGGTTATTGTTCGTCGTTCTACTCGCCGGTTGCACCGTCTCCAGTGAGTTGAAGACTGCCCACGACCACCCCGCGAGCGCCTCGGCAGAGGAAACGCCTAACACGCTGCCGGTCAGCGTCCTGCTCGCCGACGCGCCGGCCCCGCACGAAGCGAACGCCACCGAGCCCGCCAGCCAACCCGCGGAAGTCTATACCTGCCCTATGCATCCCGAAGTGCAGAGCGACAAGCCCGGCAAATGCCCGAAGTGCGGCATGAAACTCAAGAAGCGCGAATCCCCTAAAGCCGCGGAGCAGAGCGGAAGCCAGCACGGAGGTCATCAACATGATTAGAACGCTCGCCCTGATAACTCTCGCCGGCGTGCTTGCCGCATGCACACAGGCGCCGCCACCCACCACGTTCGACGATGTAACGAAACACGCAGATGTGCACCTGTCCAAGCAACTCCATTGGTCCCGTGGCGGCCCGGGCGAACAGCAGATCAGAGATCACATCAACACCACGCTGCAGCGCCCGCTGCGTGTTGAGGACGCCGTGCAGATCGCACTGCTCAACAACCGGCAGTTGCAGGCCACCTATGAAGATTTGGGCATCTCGCAAGCGGAACTCCTTCAGGCCGGCCTGCTCAAGAACCCCACTTTTTCCGCCAGTCTGCTTCCCGGTGTCGATGGCACCGGCTCACCCAAGATCGGCCTCGAACTCACCTACGATTTCATCGACGCCCTCTTCGTCGGCGTGCGCCAGCGCATGGCCGCGCTCGCCCTTGATGCTGCCAAGGCCCGCGTCACCGCGGCAGTCCTGGCCCACGCACTCGAAGCCCGCATAGCCTTCTACGACTACCAGGCGGCTGAGCAGTTGCTTGAGTTGCAGCAACTGCACCTCGATGCGGCCAGAGTCTCCAACGAAGCGAGCCAAAAACTATTTGACGCCGGCAACATCACGCGTCTGGCATTGATGTCCGACCGCGCCAGCCTGAGTCGCGCCAAACTCGCCTTCTCGGAAGCACAGACGATGCTCACAGAACGGCGTGAGCGTGTGAACCGCGCCCTGGGGCTGTGGGGTGTGGCCGCGGGCACGTGGCGCGCGGACGGGCGTCTTCTGCCACTGCCGCAGGATGACATTGCCCTTAGCCGCATCGAGGGCCGCGCCATCGAGCACAGCTTGCAGCTCGCCGAACTTCGCGCTGAGGCCGCTGCCGCCCACGGCCAACGCGATCTCGCCCAATGGTCCGCATGGTTCACCGATATCGAAGCCGGCGTTGAGGCCGAGCAGGAAGACACGCGTGCCTGGCATGTCGGCCCCACCGTGACGCTGCAGATCCCGATCTTCGACCAGGGCCAGGCACGAAACGCCGTCGCCGAAGCCAGGCTGCGCAGTGTTATGCAGCGATACACCGCTGCGGCCGTCACGATCCGCTCCACCGTGCGCATCGCGCGTGACCACTACGTGGCCGCACGCGCGCGGGCCACGCATACCCGCGACGTGCTCGTGCCCACCCAAAACGAAGTGCTCAAAGAAGCCCAACTGCAGTACAACGCCATGCAGGTCGGCCTGTTCCAACTGCTGGACGCACGCCGCGATGTCACCGAAGCCGGCGCAACCTACATCACATCGCTCCGCGACTACTGGCTTGCCCGCGCCCAACTCGAACACCTGCTCGCCGGTGGCAACGGTTCTGCCGGCATGACCACCGACACGCCATCACGCCCCTCATCTGCCAGCCCCAACGCCGAAGGGAGACATTAATCATGTGGACACGTCGAGCCATGCTCATTAGTTCTGGTGCACTCGCAGGCGCAACTGCCCTCAATCGCGCTGGTCAGGCCCTTGGCGCCGCCCCGGCCATTGCCACGCAAAGCCAACCCGCCTCGTTCCCCGCGCACACCTACCGCCCCGTCACCACGCCCAACGGCGCCACGCTCCCCTACCGCCTGGTCGACGGCGTCAAGGTCTACCACCTGATCGCCGAAGAAATCGAACACGAGTTCGCCCCCGGCCTGAAGGCCTTCTGCTGGGGCTACAACGGCCGTGTGCACGGCCCCACCATCGAAGCCGTCGAGGGCGACCGCGTGCGGGTCTACGTCACGAACCGTCTGTCGGCGCCGACAACCGTACACTGGCACGGCGTGCTCCTCCCCAGCGGCATGGACGGCGTGGGCGGCTTGAGCCAACGCGTCATCAAGCCCGGCGAAACTTTCCGCTACGAATGGACGTTCAAGCAGCACGGCACATTCATGTATCACGCGCATCACGATGAGATGACGCAAATGGGCATGGGCCTGATGGGCATGATTGTCGTCCATCCGCGCCGCACCAACGCCCCGCTGCCCGATCGCGACTACGTCTACATGCTCAGCGAATGGAAAATCGAGCCCGGCACACGCCGCCCCGATCCCAATGAAATGCTCGACTTCAACCTGCTCACCCTGAATGCCCGCGCCTTCCCCGGCACCGACCCCATCGTCGCACGCACCGGCGAACGCGTCCGCATCCGCATCGGCAACCTCAGCGCCATGAGTCATCACCCGATCCATCTTCATGGCTACCACTTCAAACTGATCGCCACCGATGGCGGCGACATCGCCCCCGAAACGCAATGGCCCATGACCACCGTGCTGGTGCCGGTCGGCACAACCAAGACCATAGAGTTCATTGCCGACAATCCCGGCGACTGGGCCCTGCACTGCCACATGACCCACCACGTGATGAACCAGATGGGCCACGGTCTGCCCAACATGATCGGCATGAAGCCCGGCGACCTCGACCAACGCGTCCGCAAACTGCTGCCCGACTACATGACGATGGGCCACCACGGCATGGCCGACATGGGCGAAATGGGCATGGCCGTCCCCGCCAACAGTATTCCCATGATCGGTGCCCAGGGCCCGCACGACTACATCACCATGGGCGGCATGTTCACCATCCTCAAGGTGCGCGACAACCTCAACGGCAACACCGATCCCGGTTGGTATCACAATCCGCCAGGCACGCTCGCCGGGCCAGCCACCAGTGATGAACTCCAGCGTGACGGCATCAAACGCTGATCAGCGGTTCCGCCCCAGCACATACAGCACGATCGCCGCAAACATCAGCGTGCCGGCCAGCAGGCGGCGTATGAAAACATCGCGCGTCGTACGCGCCTCAATGTGGTGATGACCGCGGGCTGCGATCATGCTGCCCATGCCGATCGAAATCAGCCCGCGCGTGCTCTGCAGAATGTTTCCAAGCACCGGCCCCACCAGCGCAAAGCATGTGAACAGCGCGAACATCGCCGCTAGCCACGCCGCTGAATACGGCGCCGCATCGCGCCAAGCTGCCGCCTTGCGCACTCGCAGCATCGGCAGAAACGCCAATCCGCCAACGCCGCACAGGCTGTAGCACAACGCCGCGCCCAGCACCGGCGCCAGCGCCTTTTGACTCGTCGTCTCGACAATCACCTGCGACAGCAGCGCAATGTGCCAGTCCGACGCCGCATACGCCACGCAGGCAAACATCGTCGCCGCGATCGCCTTCCCCTTCAGCCGCCCGCCCGTATTCGTCAACAGGAACGCCGCCACCACGCACAGCACAACCGCCCCCCACTGCAGCATCGACAGCCCGCCGCGCGCCTGCGGCAACGTGAACGCCGTCGCCAGTAACGCCAGCACCACAACCTTCAAGCCCAGCAACGGACTGATGCGTGACGCCTCCGCATGCTTCAGCGCCATCATCAGCCCCATCTGCCCCAGCAGGTAAAAAAGCGCTGTCATCACCAGTGGATAAATCGTCCGCGACCAGTTGATCCCCTCGGCCGGCCATAACAACGGCAGCAACACCAAACTCACCGCCCCCATCAGCACATGCGACATGATCAGCAAATCACGGCTCGCCCCCTCCCCGCGCCGCTGCACAAAATGCCGCGTCGCCAGGTACGACACCGACTGAAAAGTCGCCGCCGCCAGTCCGCTCGCTATGCCAAAAACCAACATGCCAATCGCCAAACTACCGGCATCACGTGCGGGCTACGTTGTTCCGCTTCTCCTGCGCCGCAAACATCTGCTCGCCGGTCGGGCTCTTGCCGCTCTTGATCATCTCGACAAAGCAGTCAAACAGGTACGTCGCATCGTGCGGGCCAGGGCTCGCCTCCGGGTGGTACTGCACCGCAAAGATCGGCTCGCTCTTATGGCGAAAACCTTCCAGTGTGTTGTCATTCAAATTGATGTGCGTCGGCTCGCCGCCGACCTTCTTCAAACTTTCCACATCCACGGCAAAACCATGATTCTGGCTCGTGATTTCCACCTTGCCCGTGCCCGTATTCTGCACCGGCTGGTTGCCCCCGCGATGGCCAAACTTCAGTTTGTACGTCTTCGCCCCCATCGACAGCCCCAGCAACTGGTGCCCAAGGCAAATGCCAAAAATCGGCTTCTTCCCGAGGATCCCCTTCAGCGTTTTCTGCACATACGTCACCGGCTCCGGATCGCCCGGGCCGTTCGACACAAACACGCCATCCGGTTGCAGCGCCAAGATTTCTTCTGCGCTCGCATAGGCCGACACCACCGTCGTCTTGCAGCCCGCCTGCACCAAGTTGCGCAGAATGTTCCGCTTCAACCCGCAATCAATCGCCACCACGTGGTACTGCGGCTTGCCTTTGTTATCCGTGATCTGCGCCCACTCCCCCTTGTCCTCCGCCCACGCATAGCCAGTCTTCGGTGTAACCACCTTCACCAGGTCCGCACCGTTCATGCCGCCCCAGGCGTTCGCCCGCCGCACCAGTTCTGCATCATCCTGCACCAACTTCGGATCGGTGCAGATCACGCCCTTCATCGCCCCCTGGATGCGCAGCTTGCGCACCAGCGCCCGCGTATCGATCCCCGCGATGCCCGCAATCTTGTAGCGTGACAGGTACTGATCCAGCGTCTCCACCGACCGAAAATTTGATGCGATCGGCGAGAGTTCCTTAATGATGAACCCCTCCACCTGCGGCTGACCGGACTCGTAGTCTGTCTCGTCCGCGATGCCATAGTTGCCAATCTGCGTGTACGTCATCGTGACGATCTGCCCCTTGTACGAGGGGTCCGTCAGAATCTCCTGGTAGCCCGAAAGCGACGTATTGAAAACGACCTCGCCCACGCTTGTGGCGGCAGCACCAAAAGCAATGCCGGTAAAAATCGTACCGTCTTCAAGCGCCAACTTGGCAATCCGTTGACCGGGCTCAGCCATGAGATTCTCCGCGAACAAACGCGGGAATTATAGCGTTTTCTCAGACGAACGCGAACCGTCCCGCCGAAAATAAGAGGCCGGGCTCTGACCGATGAGCTTCACAAACACACGGTGAAACTGCGGATACGACCCAAACCCCGCCCGCAACGCCGCATCCAGCATCTTGTGCTGGCCATTCCCCGGATAAATGCTAAAAAACCGCCCCAACTGCTGCCGCTGCCGAAACGCCACCAGCGATACCCCCGTTTGTGCATGAAACAATCGGCTCAGCCGTGAGGGACTCAACCCCACCGTCTCCGCCAACTGGTCCAACGACATCGCCGCTTCGGTCGTCTGCATCAGCCGCGCTGCCTTCTCCACCGATGGGTGCAGGTTGCTCGCCGGCGCTTCCCCCGCCTTCAAGAACGCATACCAGCCCGCCAACACGAGATGCGCCAACCCCGCGTTGTATAAGTCCACGTGCGCTGAATTCGCCGCCACATCCCTGAACCGCGTCTGAAAATCATGCAGCGCCCCCGGCCCCAGCGTCTTCACAAAAGTCCCCGCCGGATCAAGCTGCCGCAGCACGCTCGCCTCGTCGGTCCGCGCAATCTGCCGGATCAGCTTCGGCCGCGCCACCACGATCAGCATCTCGTAATCACGCGACATATCCAGCAGCACATGCTCCTGCCGCGGAAACAGCCAGATCATCGACCCCGGCTGCAGATCATGCCGCGTGTTCTTCACGATGTACCGTGCCGTGCCGCGCAGCACCACGTTGAACTCCAGATCCGCATGATAGTGCGGCGCAATCACCCGCCGGGCGCGGTAATGCCACGTCCCGCCCATGTGCCCCGGCGAAAATAGCAGTTGCTCCTTCATGCCTTCAGCGTGCGCAACGCCTCACAAATGCCGTCGGCCATGCGCCGGCCGGCTTCGCGATAACGCTCGATCGTCAACGGCTGATCGCCGATCAAACCGTACGGCACTTCAAACGTCAGCGCTGGCAGCCGGTGCTCGTCCCAGCCGAACGCCGTCAAGTTGGGCGTTGCCCACCGCGATGGATAGCTTGCCACACGTGAAAACTCCTTCGCCCCCATGTCGCCCAAGTGCCTCTGCACCGCATCGGCAAAAGGCAGGTTCACCGCATGGCGTTCCGGCGCCTGCTCCGGGTCAGCCACAAACGTGTACAGCCCCTCCGCCTCGCACGCGCCTGGCGCATGAAAATCAACAATCACCCCCGTGCGGCAACGCTGCTTCCAGCGTTGAATATCGATCTTCAGACAATGCGTTTCGTGCCGCATCGCCGGCAAGCCCCACGCGCGGTTCAGGTCGTAAGGAAAATTGTCCTTGCCGTAATCGCCGCTCACCACGCCGTCGATGTTCGACAGCGGCACCGCCCAGCACATCGGCGCGTCCGGCCCCATCTCGTGCAGCCGCCGCAGAAAACCATCCAGCACCCACGAGCCCGGCGTTTCACCCGAGTGCTGCCGCGCCACACAATAAATCGCGGGCGCCACCTCCCCCTTCACGCCCGCGCGATTGCAAAACCGCAGCATCGGCCGGCCCGCCTGCGACAACCCCACCACCGAGACCTGCCAGTCCAGCGCCTCAGCCAGTTGCGCCAGTTCCTCTTGGCCATACGGGTAGCACACCGCCACCTGCAGCATCTTCGCCGGCACCTGCACGCACCACCGCGCATGCACCACACCGTCGGGTCTCGTTTCAATCTCCGGCGCCGGCAGCCGCTCAAACGCGCCGCCATCCATCGCCATCACCGGCCGCAGGTTCGACGGCTGCCAGCCGCCCAGCATGTTATTCACATTCAGCAGCGTCAGCGTCAACGGCTTACCGGCGTTGGCCGCGCTCGCGTTCTCGATCACAAAATTAAACCACAGCGTCTCTGGCCCCCCATGCGGATGCGGCATGAACACGACTTCATCGTCCTCGACCGGCGGCGCCCAAACGTTACCGCCCTCGATCTGTGCGTGAACCTTCAGCATCGCCGTTCCTGTCAAAGGTACTTCGCCGCATGCTCCAGCCGCCGCAAGGTATGCAGCGGCCCGCCGCCCTCATGGTTGTTGAAGTCGTAGATCATGATGTCCTTCGGCGCCTTCACGCGGTTGTAGGCCGCATACACCGTCGACGGCGGACAGATATTGTCCATCAGTCCGACACTGAACAGGCACCGCGCCGTGATCCGCGACGCAAAGTTCATCCCGTCAAAATACGCCAGCGTGTTGAACACCTGTTCCGCATCGCAGCGATGGGCCTTGAGGTACTGCACGATCTCGTTGTACGGGTTTGAGTCCACGATCGTGCACGCACGCCGATAGTGGCACAAGAACGGCACGTCCGGCTGGCAGATCTTCACCTTCTTGCCCGCCAGCGCCGCTGCCGCCAGCGCGATACCGCCGCCCTGCGACCCGCCCGTCACGCCGATGCGCGCGGGGTCAACATTCGGATGCGCTGCCGCAGCCTCAACCGCCCGCGCTGCATCGATGAACAACCGGCGATAGTAATACGTCTCGCGCGACTGAATGCCGCGGGTCATCACGCCGCCCACCTGCGGGCCAACGCTGCCGGCCGGCGCATCGTCCGGCGTCGCCCCGGGCGTCCACCCGCTGCCCTGCCCGCGTGTGTCCATCACCAGCACAGCAAAGCCCGCCGCCGGCGTCGCCATGTGCTCCGCCAAAAAACCCCGCCCGCCCGTATAGCCCACATACTGCACCAGGCACGGCAACTGCTCTTCGTCGCGATCCGCCGGCAACACAAACCAGCCCTTGATCGGCTGCCCCATGTACCCGCGGAACGTCACGTCGTAGCAATCGACCAGTTTGAACGGCGACGCCACCTGCACGAAGTGTGCATCCACGCCGCCGGTCGCGGCCGTCTCCGCCAGCGACTGCTTCCAGAATGCATCAAAATCCTTCGGTGCCTTTTCCTTCGGGTTGTAGGTCTTGAGCGTTTCCAGCGGAAAATCAAACCATGCCATGTGTGCACCTGTATTAGAAAAAGGGCACCGTCATCCGCGACGAGGCCCATATCACATCAGCCCTATCAAGCCTTCGCGAAACTCGCGCCCATGTCGGCGCCAGACGATTTCGTCTCCAGCTTCTTCTTGCCGCCATATTTCTTCGCGCACTCGTCGATAAACGCATCAAACGCGTCGCCACTCATCGGCAGTTCCACCGGCTTGCGTATGATGCCCGACATCAGCATCGCATTGCCGATCTCCAGGCCCTTCACGCCTTCCGTGCCCGGTGCATAAAGCTTCTCGTTCGGCGTATTGTTGAGGATCGCCTGCACAAACTGGTCCGTCACCATCTTGTGTACGTCGCCGCCGCCCTGGAACGGAATCTCGATCGGCCACGCTTCCACCTTCGGGAAACTTTCCGGCGACTGCTCGCGAATCGTCCGGGCATTCTTCCGCAGTCGGTGAAACACCAGTTTGCCGTTCTCCGCCACGATTTTGCCCTGGTCGCCGCAGATCTCCAGGCGGTTCGTGCCCGGGGCTTCGCCCGTCGTGGTGATGAAGTGGCCCACCGCTCCGTTCTCATATTCAAAAATTGCCGAGATGTCGTCTTCCACCTCGATCGGGTGCGTCTTGCCGATGAAGCCCACCGCCGTCACGCGCTTGGGCATCATGCCGCCAACCACGAATTGAATCAGGTCGAGATTGTGCGGGCACTGGTTGATCAGCACGCCGCCGCCTTCGCCTTTCCACGTGGCCCGCCACCCGCCCGATGCATAATAAGCCCACGTGCGGAACCAATTGGTAATGATCCACGTCACGCGGTTGATCTCGCCCAGTTCGCCTTCCACCACCAGTTCGCGCAGCTTCTGGTACATCGCGCTCGTGCGCTGCTGAAACATGATGCCGAACTTCAGGTGCGTGTACTTCTGCGTGTACGCCTCCGCCACTTGCCGTGCCGCCTTGATCGACACCGCCATTGGCTTCTCGCTCAGCACGTGAATGCCGCGCTCAAACGCCGCCAGCGCAATCGGCACATGGTCATAGTGCGGCGTGGCAATCAAAATCGCATCCACCTTCTTCGAATCCAGCAACGCCGTCGCCGTATCAAAAATTGCTACCCCCGGGTACTGCTCCGCCAGCTTCTTACGTTTTTCGCCGTCGGTATCCGCCAGTGCCGCCAGCTCCGCGCCGGGCACCTGGTTCATGTACTTCGCGTGGTGCCCGCCCATATTGCCGGCACCAATGACACCCATACGTACCTTCGCCATGTTTCAAAACCTCGTATAAAAAAGTCTGTTGGGCCGCGCAGCATAAAGCAAATCCGCAGCCCTTACCAATTCTCAATCTCACCAACGAGCTCTTCGATCAAATCTTTCATCGTCACCAGGCCAATCGCCCGGCCGTTGTTGTCGATCACCACCGCCAGCGTCTGCCGCGCCCGCTGCATCAGCGTGATCGCCGACCGCACGCTCTGTTCGCCGATCAGCGTCATCACCGGGTGCACGTGATCCGTCACCTTGAACGGCGCTCCCGTACTGATCGACCGCAACGCATCGAGCGTCTCCACCATGCCCAACACTTCCGTAGTGGACCGCCCCAGCACCGGCATGCGCGATACCGTGTACCGCCGCACCAACGCCCGGAAACCATCCTGCGAAATCGTCGCCGGCACGCCGACCACCCGCGCCCACGGCATCATCACGTCGCGCACATTAATACGCGCCAATCGCAGCGCCCGCTGCACCAAGTCCTGCTGCATGCCCGTCAGCACGCCCGTCGCCACCGACTCCTGAAACAGCGACACGATCTCGCTCCGCGGCCCCATGATCGTCGCTTCGTCCTTCTTCTGTCCCACCACCCGCAGCGACAGCCAGCTCAACACCCGCACCACCGGCAGCATCGGCACCACCGTGATCGCGCGGAACGACCACTTCAGCAGCGGCACCAGCCGATACGTCCACCGATCCGCATACGTGTGAAACAAATCCTTCGGCATCACTTCGGCAAACACCAGGATCATCGTCGTCGCGACCAACGTCGAGATCACCGCCTGCTGCCATTCGTTGAACTGCTGTTCCGCCAATATCGCCGTGAGCGCTGCGGAAAAACCAAACCCCGCAATGTTCTGCAGGATCAGCAACCCCTCCAACGCATACGTTGGCCGCCGCAGCCACTCCGCCAGGATCAGCGCGTTCTTCTCATTCTGGTGCGTGCGCAGCCGCATGCGCACCTTGCTCAAGGAATAAATCCCGATCTCCGCCCCCGAAAACACCGCCGTGAACAGCAGCGACACAATCGCCAGGCTATACCAGCCGATCAACTCGTAATTCATATCCCGCCCCCATTCGCCGTCGCCTCGGCCGCCATTGTCTCAGGCGAAATCAGTTTGAGCCGCACCCGGTCCACGCGCCGCCCGCGCATGGATTCCACCGTCATCTCCAGGTGCTGCAGCCGCACCACATCCCCCACCCGCGGCACCCGCTTCAGCATCGCCGCGATCAGCCCCGCCACCGTCGTCGTCCGCACCGCGTCCATCCGCGCACCGAACGCTTCCACCCAGTCCGCAATCGTCAGGTCGCCCGCCACCGCATACTCGTCCTCCCCCACCTTCTGTACGTTGCTCCGCGGCGAATCGTGCGGCTCATAAATATCCCCCACCATCTGCTCCACCACATCCTCCAACGCCACCACGCCCACCACCCCGCCAAACTCATCCACCACGATCGCCAGTTGCGACTTCGTCTGCCGAAAATGCAGCAGCAACCGCTCCAGCGATTGCAGCTCCGGCACAAAATGCACCGGCTGCACCAGCCGCCGCGGGTCTATTTTCCGCGGGTCCGGCTCCAGCAAAATCGTCTTCGCATAAATCAGCCCCAGCACGTTGTCGATCTGCCCGTCATACACCGGCACCTTCGCCAGGTGCGACTTCTCCAAAATCGCCAAAAGCTTGTCCGGCGTGTCCTTCACGTTGTACGCCACCATGTCAACCCGCGGCGTCATCACATCGCGCACTCGCAGATCCGCAATCCGCAGCACTTCCTGCAGCAGTTGGTTCTCTGAAACATCGATCACCCCCTGCTCCTGCGACATCTCCAGCAACTCGCGCAGCTCACCCGTTGAAAACGCCAGCTGGTCACGCCGCGTCCCCACCAGCCGATGCACCGGCTTCATCACCAGCATGTCCAGCGCCCGCGTCACCGGCCCCATCACGCGCACCAGCGTCGTGATCGGCAGCGCGATCAGCGGCGCTATCCGCGTGTTGTTCAGTGACCCGATCACCTTCGGAAAAACGTCCGTCACATACGTGACCATTAGCGGCGGCACTGCCACCAGCGCCGCGATCCCCACGTTGGTCATGAAATCACGCAGCGTCAGCGCCGCACTCGGGTCGGCATTCGCCGTCGCTACGCCAAACCGCTTGATCAAAATCGCCGAGATCACAAACGTCATGATGTTGCACAGCTGATTCCCCAGCAGCAGCGACGTCAGCAGCCCGCGCGGGTTGTCCAGCAGTGCGGCCGCCATCGCCTCCAGCGACCCCGTATTCTTCTTCATGCGTGCCCGGTCATGTCGCGACAGCGAAAACAACACCGTCTCAGCCCCCGAAAAGAGGGCTGAAATCGCCAAGAGCACCGCCACCATGATGATGAGCAGCAGATTTTCCAACACGAAACCCATTAGCCCTGCATTCTACCAGAGCCCTCTACGCCTGTCTTGAGTTCACGCCCGTTCAATGCTGAGTCAGATTGTCATCATGCGCCACCGCCACCCTCCAAATTTGTCGCAAGATTGCGCTCTGCCCAACTGTGCTGACTCTAGCTCAGCGTCTGGCATAGGCGCTGCATTATTGCTCCCTGACCGTCCGCGTGGGGCGGAAGAACCTTTTTTCAGGAGCATTTTATGAAGTCACTCGTTACCGCCATTCTGGCCGCCGCCGCGCTCTCCGTGGGCGTTGTCGCCTGCACCGAAGCGCCGCGCCGCCATGCGGGCAAAACCGAACCCGCCATCATGGTCACACCCGCCACTGGCCGCATTCAAGTGGGCGAAAGCAAACGCCTGACCGCCCAGACCATGAACCTCGTTGGCGCCGGCAATATCCGCTGGAATGTCTCGCCCAACGCCGGTCGCATCGCCTCCGACGGCAATGGACAGACCGCCCTCTTCACCGCCGACCAGCCCGGCACCTATCTCATCACCGCCTCGGCCGATGCCGGCAATGGCCGCATCGTCAGCAGCGACACCACGATCACCGTCGATGGCCGTCCCATGACCACCGACCGCGATACCAGCAATCGCACCAACACCCCCCCCCCAAATGAGAACAACCGCAACACCAACAACCGCTGATCTCAGAAACGCAACGGGCCGCCCTACCAGGCGGCCCGCTCGCATTTTTGCTCGCTATTCTGCAAACAACCTCGTTCGCAGCTGGTCCAGTCGCGACTTGCCCCAACTACGCGCCAGGCTGAACGTCGGCCGCCCCGCCCACGCCTCAACGCTCGCATCAAACAAATGCTCGCACACGATCATCGCCGCCATCGGCGTGCCCGTCGTGCGGCTCACCCACCACAACGCCCAACGGCTGAATATCGGAAATCCCACGGCCCGCGACAGTTCACGCGCCAGCTTCCGGTCTGAATTCGGCGGCCCCATCGTCTTCATGCGCTGCCGCAGGTGCAGCACCAGCGCCAGCACTGCCACCGAGGCCACAATGATCAGCAGCCCATGCGCCAGCGAGTTGTCCCCCTCGCCCGACTGATACTGCCGCAACCCCTGCTGCAAATCCGAAAACGTCATGCGCCGCTCCACCGGCGGCGCGGGCGTCGGCGCCGGCGGGTCCTCCCACGGCGCCCGCTGTGCCAACGGCATGATGATCATGTCATGTGTTCGCAACATTGTTATCCCGCCTGCCCCGTGGGCATCGTGCCGACAACCGTCGCCAGCAATTCCTCCGCGCGGTGCCGCACCCGTGTGTTCGGGTCGCGCCGCGCCATCGAATGCACCTGCCGCAGCAGCGCCAGCAAGTCCAACTGTTCAATCACCCACAGCGCGCTCACGCGGTGCATCGGATTCGGGTCGGCCAGCATCTTGTTCAAACAATCCCGCGCCGTCGCATAGTCATACTGCAGCATCGCCTTGATGGCATTGGCCCGCTCGCGATTGTGCCGGCTATTGATCATCGCCAGCACCTGCCGGCTCTGATGCGCGAGGTGCAAGTTGTCCATCGCTTCGATTGCGTTCGCGCGCACCCGCGCATCCGCGTGCTGCGCCGCCGCCTCCAGCAGGTCCTTCATCCGCGGGTCTTCCAGCCGCCCCACCAGCCGCACCGCCATCGACGCCACGCGTGCATCACCATGGGCGCACAACGCGATGATCTGGTTGCGGAACGGCCCCATCTGCGCCGGCTTCAATGAGCCCAGCATCTTCAGCCCCTGCGCCAGGTCCATCATCTGATGGCTGCCCAGCTTCTGCCGCAACTGCTCCGCAAAATCCGTCTCGCTCACCGCCGTGCTGCGCGTCGAACTCACCTGCACCGCCGGTGGCAATTTCTGATAGTCCTGCCACAACTTGTCGAACTGCTGCGTATGACCCGCCGCCTGCCCGGCAAACTTCCGCACGCTCGCGTGCGGGCTCGCGGCGATATGCCCCATATTGCTGCGCCACTCCGGCATGCTGCGGTTCGACAAATACCGCGCCGCAATCCGCGCCACGCGCACATCAGGGTCGCCCAGCAGCGGCACCAGCGCAATGTTCGCCTCATGTAATTTCATCTGCCCCAGCACCCGCGCCACGCTGACACGCCACGCTACGTTGCCCCCCGCGTCCTCCAGCATCCGCGTCAGCCACAGCACCTTCATGTTCGCCGGCAGCCCCACCGTCTCCAGCAGCCGCAGCCACCCCGGCCACGTCTCCTGCGACCACGGCGATTCGCGCCGCGGCGAGTTCAGCGCCTTCACATGCCCCAGCGTCGCCGCCGCATCACGCAGCAGCGGATCAACCAACCGATAACTCTCCGCGGCCAGCGCCTGTTCCACCGGCGGCTTCTCGGCCGACGAAATCCCCGCCATCGCCGCCGCCTTCAGCGGACTCGCCAAGCCCAGGTACGCTGCCCGCGCCAGCCCCGGCTCCGCCAACTGCCGCAGCAGCACCGTCCCCGCCCGGCTCGCTTCGTCATACACATCCTGAAACGCCGCCCACATGCGGCTGTCCTGCTGGCGCTCGCTCATCAGCACTGCCGTCAGCGCCGCATGCTGGCGGTGCGACTTAAAGTGCCGCAACGCAAAATCCGTCGCCCGTCGTATCTGCTGCTGGTCCTTGCTCAACTGCTCCGGCGTCACATCTTCGCGCGGCTTGGCCTCCGCACAAAAACGCCGGATCGCATCCAGCATCGTCGTACCGGCCAGTTCTCGCACCTCGGGCCGCGCATCCATCAGCGCCTCGGCCAGCAGATAGATCAACTTCGTATCCGCCACCTGCCGCACGATGCGTATCACGTTCTCCCGCGCATTGCCCGTGGGATCGTCCATCGTGTCCGCCAGCGGCGCAAACAAATCGCGCGGCCGGTCCAGGATCCGCCGCTGCAATCCCTCATGCAACTGGTCAAAACTGCGTATCAGCGCCACCCACCCCGCGCGATGATTCCGCTCCATCAGCACATCGGCCAGTTCATCCTGGTCCGCCGCCGGCGCGTGCGGCAACGCCAGCGCCAGCGCTGGCTCCACCGCCAGGTTCTTCGACGCCTTCAAGCTCTGCAAAATGGCCCGACTAATCGCCATGCGTGCCCTGAACACGTGCCTCAAAACGGGCGCGCTCGCCCGCTGTCTTTGTTATCGGTATTCGCGCCGCCTCGGTTAAGCACGCCCGAAAACAGATGATGCGTCTGATAACTTCCCCGTCAGAACAGCGGTATCACAATGCTCGCCATCGAATGCGCGGGCAGCACCGCCGTCAGCGTGCTGTGGTTCCGCACCCACTGCCCCGCCGAAATCGCCACCGCCGCCGCCGTCTCGTTTCCGCTCGCTATGCTTGGCCCGTTCAGCACCTGCATCGTCACCTTCGACCAGTCGGGCAGTATCTCCCGACCGCCAATCATCGCCGGCAACGTCACATTCAACCGCACATGCGTGTCATCCGTCGCCGTGCTGTTAAACGCCGTGATCACCAACTTGTCACCGTCCAGCGTCACCATCGCATCATTGGCCGATGTCGTCCGCGCCGTCGACCAACCCGACCCCGCATCCACCTGCCATCCTGCCGTCATCGTTGACGTCAAGATCGTCCCCGTCGCCTGGTTCAGCAACTTCGCCGCCATCGCCACCGGCCGCGGGTTCGTGAACGCCGTCGTCAAATCCGCAAAGATGCCGTAATGCCCCAGCGCATAGCCCGCCGGCAAATTGTTCCCCCGCTGAATGAACGTGAACAACTGCTGCGAACTCATCCCGTAATCGCGCGACAACACCATCGCCTGCCGCGCTACCGCCAGGCCATTCGCCAGGCTCGTCGCATACTCCGATTCCCTCGCCAACGGCACCGCGCCCTGTAACTCGCCGCCGTTCATCTCATACACATAGACTTTCTTCCCGAAGATCGTCGACGGGTACTGGCTCTTGTTGTCATTCAACTGCTGCGACAACACCGCGCCGTAAAAGTCGCGCGTCGCCATGTCCGTGTTCGGCCCGCTCAGATAGCTCGACACGCTTACCGCATCCGCCGCCGGCACCAGCTTCACCGCCTGCTCCGTGTACCACGGCACCCACTGCCAGCCATTCACTATCAACTCAACTTTATTCGCCGCCGCGCCATAGTACGCCGATGACTTGATCTCGCTGAACATATTCTGCGCCGTCTCAAAGTACCGCTCGAACGGGTAAAAACTGTACGGGTAAAAAGTCCCGTTCCACGATTCGTTCCCCGCCTCCAGCCGAATCCCCGCCAGCACCTCCGTCCACGGCGTCACCTGTCCGTCCGCGGCCCGCTTCGCCCCATACGTCGTGCTCACGTCCCCCGCCAAATACTCCATCAGTTTGTTGATGTCCTCCTTCGTCCACGCCGTGCTCAACGTGATCCACGGCGTCGTCCCCGTCTGCCGGCACAACTCCAGCATCTCCGGCAAACCAAACTGCGGGTCATAACTGTTGTACATGTTCAAAATCGCCGGCCGGTCCTTCGGCGCACCGATCAAGTCGTCAAACCGCGCCGGTCGCAGCGACGGCTGCCAAAACCGCAACTCTCCAAAGTTGTACTCCTTGATCAGCCGCACGACATCCGCCGACAACGCCGGCGCCCCCGGCTGCTGATCCGTCAAATCCACGATCTGCAGATCGTCAACGTTCACCGTCGCATTGCTGCCGTTGAAGTAGAACGACGCAATGCCATTCTCATACTTCACCGCATTGTTCGCCGCGACAATCGTCGAGTACTTGTGCCATTCTCCATCCGCCACCAGCGTGTGCTGCGACGTCCCCCCATTGTTTCCCTGGTACAACGACAGCTTGCTCGTCACTGTGCCCGATGCCGGCATCACCCGCGCCCAGAACGACACCTCATACGTGTGTCCCTGCCGCAGCACGTTGCGCCCCGCCGTGTTGTCCGCCCCGTAATAGTTCTGCAACTGCACGATGTTGCTCGACGCATTCCCGCCGCCCAGCACAATCTTCGCTGACGACGCCCCGCCATGCGCCACGCTCGAATCGCGCACCACCGACGCCGACCCGCCCACATACACATTGTCCGCCAGTTTCGTGTTCCCGTAGCCCAGCACCGTCGCCACAAACGAATCGCCGCCCTTGGCCGCCGCGCGCCACGTGCGATCGAGCGTCACCTCAACATAACTGCCCCCCGAAGCATCCGTCCTCTTCACCGCCGCCGTGATCGTCGCGGTCATCCCATTGTTCGCCCCATTCACCGACTCAATCTTCGCCCCCACCAACGTCCCAACACCCATCGTGTTGAACAGCCACGGGTCTTTGATGCGCAGTTGGTTCGCCGTCGAGCCCATGCCTGCGTGCATCATGATCAGCCCGTTTGCCCGCTCAAACGTCCCGATTTGCGTGAGCAGATTGCTCGTCAGGTTGTTCTGCGCATACGCCGTCAGTTCGCCGATGTTGACGCCCAGCCGGTTCTGCGTCTTGCTCGTTGCGCCGCCGATGGTCAGCGTCACATCCCGCGTCATGCCCGAGGGCGCCGGCAGCGGCGTCGGGGCCGGCGGCACATACAGCCGGCGATTCGGAAACTCTTTGCGTGTTCCCTCCGGCCGCACCTTCACGCCCGGCGTCTGCGAAAACTTCGTCGCCGCCAGCGGCGTTGCCTGCTCCGGCGCTACCGTCTTCGTCGTGATGCGCACCACCGGCCGCACCACTTGCCCCTCCACCACCCGCGGCACTACCGTCAACGACTCGCCGCCGAAAAAATTCACCCCGGCCATTAGCCAGCGCGATTCCAGATTCTCAACGCCCAGACCATTCAACTTCCGCTTGTTCATGCCGTGTCTATCGACTGCACAAGATGGGCAATTGACCGCGCGCACCAAGATTCGCACGCACCACTAATCGCGCTGCGGCAGACTGTCGCACAACAATAAAAACGCCTGTATTGACTACTGTTTTTTCACCGTCGCGAGTTGTTGTGTCAGCAACCGTGCCAAACTTTCCACAATCTCGCCGCGATGCACGCCCGCCAGCGCCAACGCAATCTGCGTTTCCATCAGGCCGAACGGTATGCCCGTGTCATAACGCTCACCATGCGCCTCAAAACAGTAATACTTCGACAAATGCGTACGCATCAGATCCTGCGCACTCGTCAATTGAATCTCCCCCTTCTCCCGAATGTTGTCGCGAATGTGCTTTTCCAGCGCCTCAAACAACGCCGGCGGAAACACGTGCATGCCAAAGTGACACATGTAGAATCCCGGCGGCAACCCCGGCGTCACCAAGCTCTCTCGCGCATACTCCGGTGTCGGCTTCTCCTTAATCGCATCCACCGTAAACACGCGATTCGCATTGTTGATCGGCGTCGCCTTCATCGTGCCGAACAAATGCAGCAGATGCGCCGGCGTCGGCTTCACCGCGCTCAGCGCCTCCGCACCCGACAAGTTGTACGCATCGATCAACTGCTTCGCGCACCGATCTTGCTCCGTCGCGATATAGATGTGATCGCCCAGGAGCAGCAGAAACGGCTCATCCCCCACAAACTCCCGCGTCTGGTACACTGCGTGCCCATACCCCTCGGGCGTATGCTGCACCGCAAAATGCAGCGCCTTCTGAATCGTCTTCAACCGCTCCGACGCCTCCAGTGCCCACGCCTTCCCCGCAAACGCCGGCAGCATCTCCTCGGTCAATCCCTTGAAGTACCGCCTGAACTGCTCCTCATCCCCAGGACTCACCACAATGCAGATTTCTTCAATCCCCGCCGCCATCGCCTCTTCAATAATGATCTGAATCACCGGCTTCGTCAGCCCGTCGCGATCCACCAGCGGCAGTAGTTCCTTCTGCACGATCGATGTCGCCGGGTACTGCCGCGTTCCGCGTCCCGCCGCCGTGATAACCGCCTTCCGTACCTTCATCACACACCTGCTTTCATTTGCTCAACGTTCAGAAGAATGCGCTCGACCGCGGCCGCCACCAGGCCCGCCGCACGCCGCCGCGGCGCTGCTACGCACGTCACCGTGCCAAACCGCGCCCACATCGCCGACCGCGCCACGCCCGCCGCCAGGTGCTCGTGCACCGTCGCCGGCAACTCGCCCAGCGCCCCGGTCACCACCACCTCGCGCACGCCCACAATATTCAACGCCCCCGCTATCGCCGCCGCTGTCGCATCCAGCGTCCCCGTCAACCACGTCGGCAACGCCCCGCCCTCCCCATCCCGCAACTGCTCCACCAGCGTCGGCCAATCGCGCAGTCCACTCGACGCCACCAACCCCGACCGCGACACCAGCGTCTCCAGGCACCCCGTCGCCCCGCACCCGCACTTCCGTTTGTTCCCCAGCACCGGCACATGCCCCAATTCCCCCGACATCGCCAGCGGCGGCTGATACAACTGCCCGCCCACCACCACCGCCCCACCCACCCCCTCGCCAATATCCACGAGCAAAAAATCCTTCCGCGCCGGCGCCGCCCACAACTCCCCCAGCGCCAGCGCCCGAATCTCCTGCACCACGCACACCCGCGCCCGTCGCCCAAACGCCTCGCCCACCAGCCCCATCACGTTCTGCCCCGTCAGCCATTTCAGATTCGGGCACAACAGCGACTCGCCCGTCCCCTCATCCACCACGCCCGGCGCGGACACCCCCACCACCGCCTCGCGCACACCCAGCGCCCCCACCGCATCCGCCAACCTGCGACTGAACGCCGCCGCCGACGCCGGCGTCTTAAAGGCTACATCCCATGTGCTCGCCGTCGGCCCCGCCACCGGCAGCGCCGCCAACCGCGTGTGCCGCACGCCAATCTGTACCGCCACCACCGCCGGTTTCCGCCGTTCCAACTGCAGCGGACGCGACGGCCGCCCCATCCCTTCCCCATCTACCACATCCCCCTCCTCCAGCAATCCCGCCTGCAGCAAGTCCGCCGCAATCGCCCCCACCGCCGGCGAACTCAACCCCGTCGCCCGCGCAATCGCCGCGCGCGATGCCGTGCCTGCCTGTCGCACCTGCGCAAACACCGCCCGGTGCGTCGCCCGCAACGTCAGCCGCTCATCCGCTTTCTGCCGCTTCATCAACATACTTAATTAACTTACTTAATTAAATTTCAAAACGCAACCCCCCGCTTCCAGCTTTTCTTTCTTGTTGCGCAAAAACTCAACCCGCCAGCGCCCGGCTGTCCTTCACGCCCAGCGAACGGTAAATCTCCCGCGTCGCATGGCTCGTGTTCAACGTGTAAAAATGAATCCCGCGCACCTGGTGGTCCAGCAGATCCCGCGCCTGCTCCGTCGCCCAGTGAATCCCCACCCGCTTCACCGCCTCGACGTCGTCGCCGCAACGCATGATCGACCGCTGCAGCTTCGCCGGGTACCGCGCCCCGAGCGCCAACTCCGGGATCCGCTTATACGTCGGCAGACTCGTCACCGGCATCAGGCCCGCAATGATCGGCACCTTGATCCCCGCGATCTCACAACGCTCGCGAAAATCATAAAAATCACGGTTATCAAAAAACAACTGCGTCACAATATAGTCCGCACCCGCCTCCACCTTCGCCTTCAGATAATCCATCTCCAGCGCGCGGTTCGGCGTGCTCGGGTGCCCTTCCGGAAAACCCGCCACCCCAATGCCAAAGCCCCGCTTGTCCGGGTGCCCCGCAAAATTCTTGATAAACGTCACCAGGTTCGCCGCATGCTGAAACGCATCATTCGCGCGAACATAATTCGCCAAATCCCGTGGCGGGTCGCCACCCAATGCCAAAATGTTCGACACCCCGTGCTGCGCATACCGCTCAATGATCTTCGCAATGTCTTCCTGCGTATGACACACGCACGTCAAGTGCGGCACCGGGTCCAGCGACGTCGTGTCCTTCAGCCGCACGACAATGTTGTGCGTCCGCTCCCGCGTCGATCCGCCCGCACCGTACGTCACCGATACAAACGACGGCTTCAGCGTCTCCAGCTCGGTGATCTGCGCAAACAACGTCTCCGCAGCCGCATCTGTCTTCGGCGGGAAAAATTCAAATGAAAACGTCGTCTTATCGCGCGCAAATATGTCGGCAATATGCATCGGGCGTTTGGTCCTTCGCCGGCCACTCGCTCAAGCCTTCGACGGGAAGACTTTCTCAATGGCCGTCAGCAGCCGGTCCATCCGAAACGGCTTGTTTATGTAATCGTCCACCCCGAGCGTTTGCGCATAGGTTTTGTGCCGCGATCCCAAATTCCCCGTAATCATGATCACCCGCGGCTTCGCGCCCTTCGGCTTCCCCTTCTTGATGCGCTCCAGCACCAAAAACCCCGAACGCTTCGGCAGCATCATGTCCAGCACCACCAGGTCCGGCTGCTCCTTGTCGTGCATGTCCACCGCCTCGCCCCCATCCGCCGCGGTCAGCACGTTCGCCCCCGCATCGCTCAGCATCATCTTGATCGCTGTCACCACATCCGGATCGTCATCGACGATCAGCACTTTCTTGTCTTTCAATTCAGCCATCGGCCACAATCCTATCCTTACGATTCCAGCCCTTCCTTATAGTCTAGCACTCACGTCGAATCAATTCCGGCGCGCACACCCCCGCCCCCGCCCGCCTCTCCAATACTTTATCGCTCCTACCCCCGCGTCCCCGCCCCATTCACCAACTCATCCAGCTGCGCCAGCACCCCCACCACCTCCTGCCCGCCGCTCACGCCATCCAACTCCCGCACCGCATACGCCGCCACGTTGCTCTCCGACGGAAACGCCCCGCGCTCCTCCACAATCGCCTCCACCCGCGGGATCAGCACCCACGCCAGCCACTGCGCAAAACTCATATTCTCCGATCCAAACGCTCCCTTCACCTCGATCTCGCCCGCCGGTTTATCCCCCGGCCACATCCCCGCATCCAGCATCGCCTCCTTCAACTGCCCCACGATCGCCTGCGCACGCTGATACACATCCGCCGCATCCGCGCTCTCCTCCGCCCGCGACAACTCCGCCAACTCCTCCTGCTCCGCCGACGTCATCATCAGCGCCGCCTTGATCGCATCCGCGACTTCCATCACCGGCGGCGGCCCCTCCTGGTCAATGTTCACCCGCATGATCAACTCATCGCCATTCACCGTCGCCGACGTCGGCACGCCATCATCTGCACGCCGTATCCACACCCGCCGCACCTCGCGTATCAACCGCTGCCACTGCGGATCAAACCCCACCATGCTCACCGCACCCAGCGCCCCCGACAGCGCCTGGTGTATAAACGGCTGCAGCAACTCGTACCGCCCATTCAAGCTGTCATAATCCACATACATCGACGTCGCATGCCCCAGCGCCATATCCAGTTGCATCTTCCACGCATCTTCCGCGCTCTGAAAACTCGCCACCGCTGACGCAAACAACTCATCATTCCGCGCTGCATCCGTCTGCGCCGGTTCCTCCTCCGCTTCCGTCTCCACACGTTCCACATCAAGCGCCCGCCGCGCCCCCTTCTCCTCATCACTCTCCCCAAACGCCGACGCCAACCCCTCCGACACCGCCTTGCCCAACCCCTCAAACGCCTCCCCCACCGCGCTCACCATCTGGTCCAGCATCGGCTGCATCAACGTGTCCATCGTCCCCGCCAAATCAAACTTCCACTTCCCGCCCTCCTGCACCATCCGGCACGGCAACTCCATCGCCCCCGCCCCCGGCGCTGACGCCCGCACCGGTATCACCACCGCATCGGCCTCCACCCGCGCCTTGCCAAACGCGTACGTCGCCCCCTCCGGCGACGCGCTGGAAAAATTCCCCGACTTCAAACTCGCCTTCGTCAAACACGCCTTCATCCCCCGCTCGTCCTTCCGCTCCGCCGCCGCCACAAACTGCTTCAACACCGCCAACGCCCCCGCAACCGCCCCGCCCGGCGCCGGCTTCTTCGCCACCACCTTCTTCTTAACCACGATCTTCTTTTTAGCCGCAACCTTCTTCACCACCGGCTTCTTCTTCGCCGGCTTCACGACTTTCTTCACGACTTTCTTCGCAGCCTTCTTCTTCACGACCTTCTTCGCCGTCTTCGCACGCGCTGCCGGTTTCTTCGTCATCTTCTTCTTAGCCATGGCCGCTCCTTTACAACAGCCCGTACTCTACCACCCCGCCCCCATGAAGCACGAAGAATCTCCCCCGGCTAATACAAAAAAAGAGGCACGAAGTACCTACTTCGTGCCTCTTCAAATTCACCGCATCAACACTGGGCAATCACCCCAGGTTCTTGATGATCTCATCGCCAAACTCGGAGCACTTCACCTGTTTCGCCCCTTCCATCAACCGGGCGAAATCGTACGTCACGGTCTTGTTCGCAATCGCCTTCTCCACGCCTGCGATGATCGCATGCGACACTTCCAGCCAGCCCAGGTACTCGAACATCATCACGCCCGAGAGAATCACCGAGCCCGGGTTCACTATGTCTTTGTTCGCGTACTTCGGCGCGGTGCCGTGCGTCGCCTCAAAAATCGCATGACCCGAGTGATAGTTGATGTTGCCGCCCGGCGCAATGCCGATGCCGCCCACCTGCGCCGCCAGCGCATCGCTCAGGTAATCGCCGTTCAGGTTCGGCGTCGCGATCACATCAAACTCATCCGGACGCGTCAGCACCTGCTGCAACGCAATGTCCGCAATCGCATCCTTGATCACAATGCCATTGGGCAGCTTCACCCACGGTCCGCCATCAATCTCCACCCCGCCGTACTTGCTCTTCGCCAGGCCATAGCCCCAATCACGAAACGCACCCGACGTGAACTTCATGATGTTGCCCTTATGCACCAGCGTCACGCTCTTGCGCTTATGCTTGATCGCATAGTCGATCGCCGCGCCGATCAACCGCTCCGACCCCTCCTTCGAAATCGTCTTTAAGCCCAACCCCGTCGAGCCCGGGAAACGAATCTTCGCGTACTGCTTCGGAAATTCCTTCTTGATGAACTCCAGCACCTTGGTGATTTCCGGCGTCCCCGCCGCCCACTCAATGCCCGCATAAATGTCTTCCGTGTTCTCACGGAAGATCACCATGTTCACCTTCTCCGGGTGCTTCACCGGACTCGGCACACCCTTGAAGTACTGCACCGGCCGCAGGCACACAAACAAATCCAGCAGCTGCCGCAACGCCACGTTCAGCGACCGAATGCCCCCGCCCACCGGCGTCGTCAGCGGACCCTTGATGCCCACTAGAAAGTGCCGAAACGCTTCGACCGTATCGTCGGGCAACCACGCCGCCGCATCCCCCTCCGGCGTGCCCGTCTTAAACTTGTTAAACGCCTTTTCCCCCGCATACACCTCGCACCACGAGACTTTGCGCTTCCCGCCGTAGCACTTCGCCACCGCCGCATCAAACACCCGCACGCTCGACCGCCAGATATCCGGGCCCGTCCCATCACCCTCGATGAACGGCACGATCGGCCGGTCCGGCACCTGCAACTTGCCGTCCGCGCCCATCGTGATCACATCGCCAGCCGGTACCTGAATGCTCTTGAACGTAGGCGTTGCCATAGCGTTTACCCTTTAACCTTTTCCCGATTTACCCGTCCTGGCTCCGTCGCCAGACGCGAGCCGCGTAAATTAGCGGGTTTCCCCTACCGTTTCCAGTACCCGCCCGCGTTTGTGGTGAGGACTTCCAAGTCCTCACGTCTCGCCCACAACCACCGCCCACCCACCGCCCCTGCGCCACGACCAAGCCGGGCCTCAGCCCCAGACTTCGCCGCATCACCTCAGGTTTTCCCCTCCATCCCCAGAAATTTCTCTTGACATTTGTTCGGTATATAGTAAACTGTACATACTCCGTACCTATGTGCCTTGGATGTGGGGTGGGGCCATGGTCTTCAATTCGTCATTCGTCCTTTGTCATTCATCATTGCGCCGCCCGTGCAGCCGTTTGCAGCGCTGCACTCCATTGCACCTCCCCCCGTGCAACCGGGTGCAGCGCTGCACCCCGCTGCATGGTACCCCCTGCACCGTGGTGCATAGCGCCCCCCGTGGCGCTATCAAAAATGCGGTTCAACGTCCGAGAATCGCCAAACATAACCAAACGACCCTACGCACCATGGTGCGTAATACCCCACGCACCGTGGTGCGTAGCACCCCCTTCCCCGCCTGCCACACAGGCAGTTGCCCCCAACCTCCCCACCAAGGTTGGCAGACGCGCGCCACCCCAGCTCACCTCATCAAAATGCAATCACAACCTCAATCTCCACAATATCTTACAACGCGCCGCCCCACCCCCATCTCCGCCCGGCACAACGCTTGCATAAGGGCGAGCGGAGATACTGCCGGTATGAACGGCGAAACGCGGCTCAACCTCCTGCTCACGCATGAAGGACGCGGCGGCGTCGAGGCCCAGCCCTGGTACGAAACACTCTCGTGCCTGCTGCAACCCCTCGGCGTCCGAACGTTTACAGCCACCGATGCGCCCCAAGCCGTGGACGTGCTCACCAGGCACCCTATCCACGTCGCCGTCCTTGACACCCGGCTCGACAGCCTGCGCGACCTCAACCTGCTGCGGATGATCCAGCAGATGCACGTGACTGCCCCACCCGCCCCCAGTGCTGAACCCACCGGCGGCCTCCAAAGCTTTCACATGCAGATGCAGATCACCGAACAACATGGCACCCACAGCACGCACCGCCGCATCGAAGTTCGCTTCGACAGCCGCCCGCAGCAACCCCTCAACCCGGCCGTGATCCTGATCACGCCCGAGCGACGCAGCGACCAGCTGCTGTCCGAGGCCCTCAAATTCAACGCGTTCTCGGTGCTCTCGGAGCCCGTCGACGTCAACCTCTTGCTCGACACCATGGCCCGCGCCATGCGGCGCTTCCATCAAAACCACTGGCCGGTCTGAACCGGCTTGCATAAATGACTTAAGTGCCACGAAGGAGAATGTGACATGGCCAACAAAGTTCGTCCGTTGGGTGACAAGATCCTGCTCAAGCGCGTCGAAGCCGAGAGCAAGACCAAGTCGGGTATCGTTCTGCCCGAGACCGCCAAGGAAAAGCCGAAGCGCGGCACCGTGCTCGCCGTCGGCGATGGCAAACTCCTCGATAACGGCGAACGCGCCAAGTTCCAGGTCAAGAAGGGCGACGAAGTGATCTTCGCCAGCTACGCCGGCACCGAGATCAAGGTCGACAACGAAGAACTCCTCGTCCTCTCTGAAGACGAAGTCCTCGCCGTCATCGAATCGTAACGCAGGCCCCTGGCCTGAAATGTAACGCGGGCGTCCCGCCCGCCTGAATCGTAACGCAGGCCTCTGGCCTGCCTGAACACAATCAATCCCCGGCAGGCAAAACGCCTGCGTTACAGGAGAAAAAACATGGCTGCCAAATCCATTGCCTTTGATACCGAAGCACGCGAATCCATTCGTCGCGGCGTCAAAATCCTCGCCCAGGCCGTCAAGGTCACCCTCGGCCCCTCCGGCCGCAACGTCGTCATCGAAAAGTCCTTCGGCTCCCCCACCGTCACCAAGGACGGCGTGACGGTCGCCAAGGAAATCGAGCTCGAAGACGCCTCCGAAAACCTCGGCGCTCAGCTCGTTAAAGAAGTCGCCAGCAAGACCAGCACCGTCGCCGGCGACGGCACCACCACCGCCACCGTCTACGCCGAAGCCATCTTCGACGAAGGCCTTCGCAACGTGACCGCCGGCGCCAACCCCACGCTCCTCAAGCGCGGCATCGACAAGGCTGTTGAAGCGGTCCTCGCGGACCTCGGCCGCCAGAGCACCCCGGTCAAAGACAGCAAGCAAATCGCTCAGGTCGGTGCATCTTCCGCCAACCAGGACCAGCTCATCGGCCAGCAGATCGCTGACGCGATGGACAAGGTCGGCAAGGACGGCGTCATCACCATCGAAGAAGGCAAGGGCCTCGAAACCGTCGTCGACCTCGTTGAAGGTCTGCAGTTCGACAAGGGCTATGTCAGCCCGCACTTCGCTGATCCCCAGACGATGGAAGTCCAGTACGACGACTGCTACATCCTCATCCACGAAGAAAAAATCAGCTCGATCAAGGACCTGCTCCCGATCCTCGGCAAGGTTGCCGAAGCCGGCAAGGCGCTCCTGATCATCGCTGAAGACGTCGAAGGCGAAGCGCTCGCCACCCTCGTGGTAAACAAGCTCCGCGGCACCCTCAAGGTCGTCGCCGTGAAGGCTCCGGGCTTCGGCGATCGCCGCAAGGCCATGCTCGAAGACATCGCCATCGTCACCGGTGGCAAGGCCGTCTTCAAAGAGCTCGGCGTCAGCCTCGAAACGCTCGAGATCAAAGACCTCGGCCGCGCCAAGAAGGTCCGCATCGAAAAAGAAGCGACCACCATCATCGAAGGCGCCGGCAAGGGCAACGACATCAAGGGCCGCATCGAGCAGATCAAGAACGAAATCGACCGCACCTCCAGCGACTACGACCGTGAGAAACTGCAGGAGCGGCTGGCGAAACTCGCCGGCGGCGTAGCGGTGATCAAGGTCGGCGCTGCCACCGAAGCCGCCATGAAGGAAAAGAAGGCCCGTGTCGAAGACGCCCTGCACGCTTGCCGTGCGGCCGTTGAAGAAGGCATTCTCCCCGGCGGCGGCGTCAGCGTGCTGCGTGCGATCCCCGCGATCGACAAGCTCAAGCTCGACGGCGACGAAAAGATCGGCGCTGAAATCGTGAAGCGTGCTCTCTACGCCCCCATCAAGCAGATCAGCGAGAACGCCGGCGTCGACGGCTCGATCGTCGCCCAGAAGGTCCTCGAAACCAAGGACAACACCTTTGGCTACAACGCCCTGACCCACGAATACGGCGACATGATCAAGATGGGCGTCATCGTTCCGACCAAGGTCGAACGCACCGCCCTCAGCAACGCCGCCTCGATCGCCAGCCTCCTCCTGACCACCGACGCGATCATCACCGAGCTGCCCAAGAAGGAAGACAAGAAGGCCGGCCACGATCACGGTCACGACGACTACTGATCAGTTGATCGGCTAACCAGGTGAACACAAAGCCCGCGGGTGCAGCACCCGCGGGCTTTCATCTTTTAACGGGATTCGCGATTCAACGCGCAACCCGCTAGAATACTCGGCCCTTTAAGGAGCAAGAACCATGTTTCGCGGGTCGATGACGGCGTTGATTACGCCCTTTAAAAACGGACAGTTCGACGAAGCCACCTTTGTTGAACAGATCGGCTTCCAGGCCAAGAACGGCACCGACGGCATTATTCCCGTTGGCACCACGGGCGAGTCCCCCACCCTCAGCCACGAAGAGCACCACCGCGTGATCGAAGTGGCCGTGAAGGCCGCCAAAGGCACCGGCATGAAGGTCATCGCCGGCACCGGCTCCAACTCCACCGACGAGGCCCTCGACCTCACCAAATACGCCAAGAAAATCGGCGCCGACGGCGCCCTGATCGTGAATCCCTATTACAACAAGCCCACGCAAGAGGGCCTGTATCAGCACTTCAAAGCCATCGCGAACGCGGTGGACATTCCGGTCGTGCTCTACAACATTCCCGGCCGCACCGGCATCACCATGAACGTCGCCACCACCGCGCGCCTCGCCCGCGACTGCAAAACCATCGTCGCCATGAAAGAAGCCACCGGCAGTCTCGACATGGCCAGCGAAACCGTTGCCGCCACCAAGCTCGCCGTCCTCAGCGGCGATGATTCGCTCACGCTCCCGATCATGTCGGTCGGCGGGGTCGGCGTCATCAGCGTGGCCAGCAATCTCATCCCCAAGCAGATCGCTCAGATGGTGCACGCCGCCGAGAAGGGCGACTTCGCCACGGCCCGCGAGATTCACCTCCGCCACTTTGAACTTTTCCGCTCGCTCTTCATCGAAGGCAACCCCATGGGCATCAAGGCCGCCATGCAGATGGTCGGCCGCGACACCGGCGACATGCGTCTTCCGTTGTGGCCGGCCAGCGACGCCTGCCGCACCGCGATTCGCGCCGCCCTGTTCAACTGCGGTCTGATCGTCGACAACCGGGCCTGATCTTCGCACTCCAAACGCAAAGGCACGAAGATGAAAACCAGTCTTCCCTTGTTGGCCATTGCGTGTTGCGCGTTCGCTGCTTGCACGCAGTTGCCGCCGGAGAAACCGGCCGTCACCGCATCGCAGCCGGGCGTCCTGCAGGAGTTGCTGCCCACGCTGGCCAACAGCTACGAAGACCGCATCAAACTCGGCACCTTTGCTGGCACATTTCTACGCCCCGTCGATCCCTCGCTGAAGCCTTACTTTGCCAACCTGCGTGACCGCAGCCGCGCGTTGCTCGATGAGCTCAAGCCATTGGCCGCCAATGCCAAAGTCGATCTCCGCACCAAGCGTTCGAACGATCTCGAGAGCCGCGCCCGGCCGATCATGGAAAAGCGTCAGGAAGGCTTTGCCCGCGCCGCCAACCAGGCCGACTTCGAGCGTGACATGCTGATGCACATGTACCAGGAAAGCGAGTGGCTCGCCTGTCTCATCGAGGCCGCACTGCCGGATGTGCAGGATGCATCGCTCAAGTCGTATTTGCAGAAGGCGATGAAGGCCCATCGCGACATGGCCGACGAAACCAAGACTCAGCTGCGTCGTTACAAACTGCAGCCCGCGTCGTGACTAGCTCGCCCACTTTTCGAGCGCCGCCAGCGTCGCCCGAAAATCTTTCGGCATCTCCGCCGTCAGCGTCGTTTCGAGTTCCGTGCTCGGGTGTTTGAACGTGAGCTGATGGGCATGCAGCGTGAGCCGCGAAATCAGCGGCCGCTCTTCCTGAAATTTGCCGAGTTTAAACCCACGCTTGAACTCGCTAAGCATCAGCCCCTCGCCTCCATACAGCGGATCGACCACCAGCGGGTAGCCCATCGCCTTGAGATGCACGCGAATCTGGTGGCGCTTGCCCGTGACGGGATAGACCCGCAGCAACGCCACGCCGGCAAACTTCTTGTCGAGCACCCACTTCGTGCGTGCGGGTTTGGCATCAAGGCCGCGAATGACCATGCGTACCTTGTTGTCACGGTCGCGGCCGATGGGTAGATCGACCGAACCGGACTCATGCAGCGGATTGCCGCGGACGAAGGCGAGGTACTCTTTGACGACGAGTCGTTCACGAAACTGTGCGGCGAGATGCTTCTGAGCTTCAGACGTGCGGGCAAACAGCACGAGTCCCGACGTGTCGGCGTCAATGCGGTGAATGACGAAAGGTTTGCCGCCGACCGCAGGATCATTGGCCAGCAGACCAACGAGCGACTCATCGCGCCCGCGCCCCGGCAGCACCGCCAAGCCCGGCGACTTGTTCACGGCGACAATCGCCTCGTCGCTGTGAATGATCTCGTACGGACGCTGCTTCTTCATGGTTTGACCACCACCAGCAGCTTGAGCAGCCAGTAAGCCACCGGCGCCGCGAGCAGCGGCGAATCAAGAATATCGAGAATGCCGCCGAAGCCAGGCACGCGGCCCGAGTCTTTTACCCCGGCGTCGCGTTTCAAAAGTGATTCAAACAGATCCCCAAGCTGCCCCACCGCACCCAGCAGCAGCCCTGCCACCAGGCCCTGCGGCCAGGTAAAGCGTTCAAAGCAAGCGGCGGCAATCGCCCCGCAGATCGCGGCCAGCGCCAGGCCGCCGATGAACCCCTCGACCGTCTTGCCCGGCGAGAGCCACGGTATCAATTTGTGACGCCCGATCGTCAGGCCGGTGGCATACGCGCCGATGTCGGCCGACTTCACCACCAGGCAGATCGCCAGCATCATCCACGCGCCGTGCGTGAGCACGATCGGCAGGAGGAAGCTGGGCAGCACGCCCAGGTAGACGATTGCCAGCAGGGAGCCGCCGGCGTTGGCCATCGCACCATCGATACGCTGCTTGCGTGAGTGCATGATGACCGCGCCTACGAGGCTCATCGCCAGCACGGTCGGGACGAGGTAATGCGGCTTGACGGTGCCGAACCAGCGGCTGAGGAAGTGCCATGGCGATTCAGGGCCGAGTTGGCGGACGACTTCGCTAGTGGCGACCTGTTCAAGCCAGGGCCAGATGGCGCAGAGAATCGACGCGACCACGCAGATACGCATGGAGATCGTGACGTTCTCACTGGCGAGAAGTTGCTGCATCTCGCGCAGGGCGAAGGGCAGGATGACAACGGTGATCACGGCGATGCATGTACCGGCCGGGGCCGAGAGTGTCTCTCTCGGCCAGCGCGCAGCAAGAGCGACATCAAGGGCGATGATGCCGACGAACGCGGCCACGATCATCACGCCGAAAATGAGCCGGTACTTGAGCATCCGTTATGGGATCACTTTGTTCAGCGGGTAGCTGATGATGCCGGTAGCGCCGGCGCGTTTGAGCTTCGGAATGAGGTCGCGTTCGGACTTTTCGTCGACGATGACCTCAACGGCGACCCACGAGCCATCGGCGAGCGAGGACACGGTGGGCGATTTTTCCGCGGGCAACAAGCCGACGATCGCCGGCAGGTTTTCGCGCGAGACGTTGAGCTTCAGGCCGACCTTTTCGCGGGCAGACATGGCGCCCTTGAGCAGCAGCGAGATATTCTCAATCTTTTCGCGGAACTCGGGATTGGCCCAAGTCTTCTTGTTGGCTATCAGGCGCGGCGTGGAGGTCAGCAGCGTGTCGATGATCCGCAGGTTGTTCGCCTTGATCGACGAACCCGTCTCGGTGATGTCGACGATTGCGTCGAGCAGGCGGGCCTTCACTTCGGTGGCGCCCCAGGAGAACTCCACCTTCACGGGCACTTTCTTTTGTTCAAAGTAACGGCGGGTAAAGCCGACGAGTTCAGTCGCGATCACGCCGTTGGCGAGATCTTCAGGTTTGGTGACCTTGCTCTCATTCGGCACGCAGAGCACCCAGCGAGCAGGCTGGCTGGTGGCCTTGGAGTAAACGAGTTCGGCGACCTCGTGAACGTCGCTGCCGTTCTCCTGGATCCAGTCGGAGCCGGTGAGGCCGAGATCGACCACGCCGTCTTCAACGAAGCGGGACATTTCCTGCGGGCGGAACATCACCACTTCGATCGTCTTGTCATCGATCGACGGGAAGTACGAGCGGTCGCGGACACTGATCTTGTAGCCAGCCTTGGCGAAAAGATCGACGGTCGAGTTCTGCAACGAACCGTTCGGAATGCCAAGACGCAGGATGTTGGGATTTGTTTTCAGCATGTCATCACACAATCAAAACAGGGGGACACGACGTCGCGAAGGCCGCGCGATCGCCGTTATTTTCTCTTGGCCGGAGCAGCCGACTTTTCCTTGTCTTTCTTTTCTTTTTCTTTCTCAGCGGCCACGCGGGCCTTCTCTTTGGCTTCGGCAGCCTTGATCGCCTTCTTGCGGGCCTCTTCGGCGAGGTCGGCGGCAACGGCTTGCGCCTGCGCCTCGGCCGGGGTGCTGCCAAGGATCGGCGACGACGCCTTCTCACGGGCCGGCCAGACCTTCGGCGACCAGCCGTCGATCTCTTTGCGCGAGCCATGGAAGAAGTCAGACGCTTCGCCGGCCTTGAGGCACTTCTCGATCAACTGTTGCGCGGTGCGCAGATCGATGTCCTCCGGCAGGATGTCCTTGCTCTGCATGTAGAGCAGCAGTTTCAGATCCACCGGCGCCGCGGTTAGGTCGAAGCAGTCCACGCAAACGGCCGCCTCAACGTAAGGGCTGATGCCCGCGAGGCTCTGGAAATAGGGGCGAATTTCGCTTTTCTTCATTTCGCCGAGACGCTCGAGACGCATGTGATGTTCGCGATCAAAGATGCTGTTGAGCGTACGGTGCAGCGCCGAGCAGCGCGATTCAGCGAAGGGGTAACGCACGCCGAGCAGCGCGGCAAGTTCAATCGCCGGCGTCACGCGGAGTTCGTTGTTGTCCACCATGTTGCTCTGGATCTTCTTCAACGCGGCCTCGGCCCGTTCGGCATCACAGTCATACTCGAGAAAACCCATGATGATGCGGGTGAGCGGATCGACCGGCTCGGGCGACTTCGCGGGCGCGTTCTTGATAAACCTGCTGACAGCCTTCTTGAGCACGTCCATCTTCACATTCGGCTTGTTCATACACTTCGTCCTTCTGTCGCCCTTCACACCGCAATCGCGCGGCGTTCACGATTAATCTTTGTCTGCCACGGGATCATCCGCAGCCTCCGACGGCGGCACGCGTCCCATCGCCTCGTCGATCTTGCGAAGCACGTCGGCTTCCTTCTTCAGCGATTCATCCAGGTGAAACGAGACATGCGGCACCGTGCGCATCGTGAGTTGTTCCTTCAACTCGCGGTGAAAGCGATGCGTCGCCGAGCGCAGGCCTTCCAGCACCGTTGGCGCCGGGTTCTTGTTGCCCAGCAGGCTGACGTACACACGGGCTTCACGCAAGTCGGCGGTCACCTCGACCTTGGTGATCGAGACGAGGCCGTCGATGCGCGGGTCCGAGACCTCGCGCAGCAGCGTCTCGCTGACAATGCGGCGGATCAACGACCCGATTTTTTCCGTGCGTATGCTCATCGTACCTGCTATCGCCCGGCGATGATCTCGATTTGGAAATCGAGCAGTTCAGCCAGGCGTTCACGCTTGATGTGCTCGACCATCTTGCTGAGGCTGCTCTCGAGGTGCTTGGCCTCGTTGCCGACCATCGCCACGCCGAGCACGGCATGCTGCGGGTGGTCGAGGTCATCGATCTCGGCCACGCTCACATTGTGGTGATGGTGCCACTTGTCCTTCAGCGACCGCACGACGCGGCGCTTGTCCTTGAGGTTGAGCGCATCGCCGATGCGCAGATCAAGCTGGAGAATGCCGATCAACATGTCGCTGCTGGCTCAATCGCCAGTTATCAGAGCGTTCTGGCCACGTCGACGGTCTTGTACGCTTCAAGACGGTCACCCATCTTGACGTCGTCGTAACCGGCGAGTTTGAGGCCGCATTCCATGCCGCTGCGAACTTCCTTCACGTCGTCTTTCAGACGCTTGAGGCTTTCGAGCGTGAGGTTCTCGGTGACCACCGCACCATCGCGGATAAGGCGGTACTTGCTGCTGCGATTGATCGTGCCATCGGTGACGATGCAACCACAGACATTGCCGATGCGCGAGACCTTGATGATCTTGCGGATCTCGGCATGGCCGAGGACCTGGTCCTGCTTGCTGGGCGACAACATGCCCGTGAGGGCCTTGCGGATGTCGTCCGTGATTTCGTAGATGATGCGGTACGTGCGGATTTCGACGCCGCGGTCTTCGGCCATCTTGCGGGCCGTTTCGTCCGGCACCACGGAGAAGCCGATGATGATCGCGTCTGACGCCTCGGCCAGCACCACATCGCTTTCGCTGATGGCGCCAACTGCGGAGTGCAGCAGTTTGACCTTGACCTCTTTGCTCAATTCTTCGTTGAGCAACTGGCGAAGCACGTCGACTGAGCCCTGCACGTCGGCCTTCAGGATGACGCGAAGTTCCTTCACGTCGCCGAGCTTCATCGTGTCGTACAGGTTCTCCAGCGTGACCTTCGTCCGCTTGGCGATGTCTTCTTCACGCGTAGTCTGACGCTGTTCTTCAGCGATTTCCTGCGCCTTGGCCGAGTCTTCAACCACGTAGAAGCGGTCGCCGGCTGCCGGCACGACATCCAGACCAATGACCTCAACGGGAGCGGCCGGGCCGGCTTCCTTGATGGCCTTGCCCTTGTCGTCGATGAGGCTGCGGACGCGGCCCCATGCACTGCCGCAGATCACCACGTCGCCGATGCGAAGCGTACCGTTCTGGACCAACACGCGGGCGATGACGCCACGGTTTGCATCCATGAACGATTCCACCACGGCACCGCGGGCCGGCATTTGCGGTGCGGCCTTGAGATCACGCAGCGTGGCCACGTAATCAAGATATTCGATCAGTTCTTTAACACCCTGGCCGCTGACGGCGCTGGTCTTGACGACTTCGATGTCGCCGCCCCACTCGGTGGGGTTCAGGCCGTGTTCAGCAAGCTGGCCGAGCACGCGGTTCGGGTTGGCTTCAGCCTTGTCGATCTTGTTCATCGCCACCACGATCGGCACACCTGCGGCCTTGGCGTGGTTGATGGACTCGATCGTCTGGGGCATCACGCCGTCGTCAGCAGCGACGACGAGCACGACCACGTCGGTCATGTTGGCACCGCGGGCACGCATAGCCGTGAAGGCCTGGTGACCGGGCGTATCGAGGAAGGTGACGCGCTTTTCTTTGCCGTCAGAACCAGCCACGGTAACCGTATAGGCACCGACGTGCTGGGTGATACCGCCAGCTTCGCCCGCGGCGACGTTGGCGGAGCGAATCTTATCGAGCAGGCTGGTTTTGCCGTGGTCAACGTGACCAAGAATCGTCACGACCGCAGGACGCAGCTGCTTCTCGGCAGCGTCTTCCTGGGCCTTGTATTCGCGTTCGAGTGCGGCGACGAGTTTCTCGGCAGCCTTGACGGTCAGCTCCACGCCGAACTCGAGGGCGATGGTCATCGCCGCGTCGTTTTCGAGCGCCTGGTTGACCGTGGCCATCACGCCCTGCTGCATCAGCTTGCGGACGATGTCGCTGCTCTTGACGCCCATGGCTTCAGAGAGTTCGCGGATCGTGACCGGCGGGGCGAGTTCGATCTGGGTCGGACGCGACGCCGGCACATTGTGCCGCGGCGAGACTTGCTTGTTCATCTCGCGACGGCGTTCACGCAACGAGCCGCTGGCCGAGGCCAGACGCTCTTCACGCTCGAGCAGGTCGAGTTCGCGCCATTCGCGGATCAGTTCAACACCCGCATCGCCGCGACGGCCCTGGCCGCCACGACGCGTCGAGCGTGCCTTTTTCTTGGCTGCTGTCTCTTCATCATCAACCGGGGCTGCGCCGCCGCGACCACCGTCGCGACGACCCGGACCACCACGGCTGACGCCCGTGCCGGGCATCGCCATTGGCGGACCGCCGGGGGTAAAGCCGCCGGGTCCACGACCGGGACCGCCGGGGCGCTCAAATCGCGCACGGGGCGCGGGGAGGTTGTCGGGTTTCTCAACGCGAATGACCTGCGGGCCTTTGAGCTGCGCCGGAGCGGGCTGCACGCGCGGGCCAACCGGGCCGACAATCGTCGGACGCGTCGGCACGTTGGGGATGCCCATGGGCTTCACAGGCTTGACAGGCTTGTGCAGAACGGGAGCGACAGGCTTGACCGGTGCGACAGGCGCGGCCGGCTTGGCGGGTGCAGCGGGTGCTGCGACCGGAGCCGGAGCCACGGGGGCTGGCGGTGGTGGCGGCGGAGCGACAGGCGCTTCGGCCACGGGAACCACCGGCGCGACTGGTGCTGCCGGAGCGGGCGTTTCAACGACCGCCGGCGCCTCAACGGGTGCTTCGACCACCGGCGCAGGCGCCGGTTCTTGCTCAGGGGCTTCAACTACCGGCGTCATCTCATTGACGGGCGGTTCAGCCACGGCCATTGATGTGCCGCCGTCCTCAGACGCGGCTGCGCCCTTCTTGCCGCCGCGTTTCCGCGCCGGCTTGAGCTTGGCGACATCGACGTGTTCGGTGGTCTCGATGGCGGTCTTCAACTCGCCGGCGTGAAACCATTCGCGAATCGTTTCGGTCAGACCGGCACTCACCGCGTCGGTGTGCTTGGCCGGCTTCTCAATGCCTTCTTTCGCGAGCTTTTCCAAGATCGCGCGGCTTTCGATGCCAAGCTCTTTGGCAAGTTGGTGAACTTTAAGACTCAAGAAATTCTCCGTTCGGGTTTTCAGTGCGGTCGAATCATGCTGGGGCTGTGCTCGCGCACAAAAGGTGATGACTGGCGCTTACTGAGCGGCGGGCTCAGGTGAAGCGGGTTGCTGTGACGGTGCGGCCACCGGCTCGGCCGGTGCGATGTTGCCGCTCTCAGCCGCCGCGGCCGCCGCCGCCAACGGGCTGAGCCCTGTGTTATTTCCTGCATGGACCGGTTCCGTCGGCGCATCCCCTGCTGCTTTCGCAGCAGCTTCAAGCGGCGACAACTGGCCACGCTTCGCCTCCTCTTCGGCAGCCTTGCGGGCGGCATCTTCGGCCGCGATCCGCTTGGACTCTTCTGAGGCCACGGTGACAAGCTTCTCAGCCAGCGCCGCTTCGATGTTGAGGTTCTTCACCAGCGGCTCGGAGCCGACTTCTTCAACATCCAGCAGGTTGATGAGACCCAGCGCGACCATGCGATCCAGCAGTTTCTCATCGACCCCTTCAATGGTCTTGAGGCTCTTCTCCAGATCATCCAGGCCCTTCTGGTATTCAGGCGGCGTCAGGATATCGATGTCCCAGCCGGTCAGGCGGGCGGCGAGGCGGACGTTCTGGCCGCGTTTGCCGATCGCCAGCGAGAGCTGGTCTTCGTTCACCACCACGGTGGCGCGATTCAATTCAAAGTTCAGTGAGGTCTCGACGATCTCGGCCGGCTTGAGCGCGTTGGTGATCAGGACTTGCGACGACTCGTTCCAGCGAACGATATCGATCTTCTCGCCACCGAGTTCGTCAACGATGTTCTTGATGCGGCTGCCACGCACGCCGACGCAGGCGCCGACGGCATCGACCTTGGTGTCGATGCTGGTGACGGCCAGCTTGGTGCGATAGCCGGCTTCGCGGGCCAGCGCCTTGATTTCGATAACCTTTTCCTGCACTTCGGGCACTTCGACCTCGAAGAGCCGGCGGATAAAGTCCGGGTGGCTGCGGCTGAGGATGATTTTGACCTGGCTGCCAGCATCGCGTACTTCAAGGATGAGGACGCGGATACGGTCGCCGGGCTGGTGTGTTTCGCCGGGGATCTGTTCGCTGCGGGGCAGGAAGCCTTCCGCGCGGCCGATGTCCACGGTGAGGGCCCCGCCTTCCACACGCTTAACGGTACCCGTGACGATCGTGCCTTCGCTTTCCTTGAATTCGTCAAAGATGGCCGAGCGTTCGTTCTCACGGATTTTCTGGATGAGCACCTGCTTGGCGGTCTGGGCGGCGATGCGGCCAAACTCGCGATAGTCGATGAGGACACGTTCCCCCGTTTCGAGGTTGATCTTGGCCACTTCGATGTCGCCGGTCATGCGGTCAATGGCGCACTGGACGTCGTCGGCTTCGCCGTAAAATTTGCGCGCCGCAGCCTGTAGCGCGGCTTCAATATCAACAAAGATCGATTCTTTCTCGATATTCTTATCGCGGGCAATCGAATCGACGATTCGCAGCAGTTCCTGATTCATTTCTTCCTCGGCCTTTCTTCACTTGTTCGGCGGGCTTTCACCCGCTCGAGCGCCCGACCGCCCGGCGCGCGGCTTGTGTTAACCGTTGCAGCATCCAAGCTGCAAAAACAATAACGGTGAAGCATCGTTGCTTCACCGCTCATTCGCTTCGTGTTTGCGGTCCAACCACAAAACACGATCAGCCCCGGCCCTGCACGCTTTTCTAAGATTTGGTTTTCACCTCATCTTCCTGCATGCTTGGCCGAAGCCAGTGTGATAGGCCCAAGGTCGAGCCCGTCACGCCAGACGTCCACCGAGCGGAGGCGAACGCTGACAAGAACATGTGCGACTTATGCAGCCGCATGACCTGGTTCTCTTGACAAGGTGATGTTCACACCATTGTCCCCTTTTTCGAAAACATGGACCCGTCCAAGGTCCACGTGAATCTTTATTATACTATCTACCGCCAATTTGCCAAACTGGTGCGCGTCCGCCCGGCAGACGATGCTCTTACCCCCGTCCACCACCGCCTCGTGGCCGTTCTCCAGCGTCATGTAAATGTCGACCTTGTCGCCCAGCGGCTCGATCACATTCACCCGCGCGCTGAACGTGTTGTCCGGCCAGTTGTATTTGCCTTCGTTGGTCGGACACATGCTCTCCGGCCGTACGCCCAGCACCACATCCTGGCCGGTGTGGCCGGCCACGCGTGCCCGCGCGGCATCGGGCAGGCGGACCTTGTTAACGCCGAAGCTCAGCCAGCCGTCGCCCAAGAGTTTCGCACTGAAAAAGTTCATCGGCGGCGTGCCGACAAAGCCCGCCACAAAGCGGTTCGCCGGCCGGTCGTAAGTCTCAAGCGGGCTTGCCGCCTGCTGAATCAAACCGTCCTTCATCACCACGATGCGGTCACCCAGCGTCATGGCTTCTTCCTGGTCGTGGGTCACGTAGATGGTCGTGGTCTTCAACCGCAGGTGCAGTTTTTTGATCTCGGCGCGGGTTTCCACGCGCAGCTTGGCGTCGAGGTTCGACAGAGGTTCATCAAACAAGAAGCACTTCGGATCGCGGACGATTGCCCGCCCCACTGCCACACGCTGCCGCTGGCCGCCCGAGAGCGCCTTGGGCTTGCGGTCCAGGTACTGCGTAATGCCGAGGATCTTGGCTGCCTCGGTCACGCGTTCATGGATCTGTGGCTTGGTCAGGCCCAGTTCGCGCCGGCGAAGCTGCAGGCCGAACGCCATGTTCTTATAGACGGTCATGTGCGGGTAGAGGGCGTAGTTCTGGAACACCATGGCGATATCGCGGTCCTTGGGCGCCACGTTGTTGACGACCTTCTCGCCGATCTTGATGACGCCGTCGCTGATCTCTTCCAGCCCCGCCACCATGCGCAGCGTGGTGGATTTGCCGCAACCCGACGGTCCGACAAGGACTATGAACTCCCGGTCCTTGATGTCGAGGCTGATGTTATCCACCGCCTTGACGTTGCCAGGGTAGATTTTCGAGACGTTTTCAATTGCAACGCGCGCCATAGTCACCACCAAATAGACCGCCCCGGCGGCACTGTGAATTGCCTTCGAGCCGTGCTTGATACCCTCTACAACGCATTCTTGTCAACTTGAGTTCAGCAAAAGGAGACCATTAGTCTTTTTGGAACATCACCCGCCGCTGCCCCTCATCGGCGGGTTAGCGCACGTTGCTCGAATGCGTCAATCTTGTTGGCCGCGCTCCGAGGAAGAAATAGCCTCCCTCCTCTTTACGTTACGCTGTCGAATCATCTCTTTCGCAAGGTTGTAACATGAATCGCAATGCCCTCCTCTTTTCCGCGGCAACATTCCTCGCCTGCTCCGGCCTCTACGCCCAAGCCCCCGTCACCACGCCCACAACCACCACCTCATCGGGCAGCTACGCGGTGGCCAAGCTTGACCTCTCCGCCGGCATCCAAGATGCAAAGGACAAAGCCGCGGCCCAGCCCCAAAAACTTTTCCTCGCCATGCGCGACGGCAAGTTCGTGAACGCCTGGTTCATCCGCCCGTTCGCCGGCGACAGCCGCTTGATGGTCGAGACGACCACGCTCGCTAAGCAGGGCGACAAGATCGCCGGCGATGTCGAATTCCGCACTGCCTTTAACCGCGGCAACGCCCAAGTCTCCGTGAAGCTCAATCTCGATTTGACCGTCAGCGGCGACAAGGTCACCGGCAATTTCAACATCATCGGCGATGGCTCGCCCTATAAATCTGCCAAGGGTACGGCCAGCGGCACGCTGCAGACCGCAGCCTCAGCAGATGAAAAACTCGGCGACGGTTCCTGGACAAACTTCTGGGGCAGCAACGGCAACCTGAACGTCGGCACGCAACCTGCGCTCGTCGAAAACCGGTTGGTGCGAAAGTGCCACTAGGGTTCGAATCCCTATCTCTCCGCTTATGCAGGTGCCCCTGTATCGCGGCAAGCGGATGCAGGGGCACTTGTGTTTTTGCAGGAACCGGGGACGGCGCTGCATCACGCCACGGCGTCGAGTTCAAGTTCGAAGAGAAGATTATCGCGGCAGACCGTTTGGGTGGAGTTGACCACGGGCAGTAACGGAACACCGAGGCTGCGCAGCGCGGGTGCGAGCAAGCGCATATCGTCGGGGTGGCGGAAGTAGGCGAGTGCGCGCGTGGTGTTGCACCATGCCATGCTGCGTGAACGCAGGATCGCCTCGATGACACGGAGAGTTTCGCCCACTTGGCGGCGAGTGTCGTTGAGGAAGACGGTTTCGCCGGCGGGGTTGATGCTGGCGGTGCCGGAGATGGTTAGCAGGCGATGAGACCCCAAGTCGCATTCAGCGGCACGACTGAATGAACTCCCGTAGTTGCCAGCGGGTTGCTGAAGCGGCGAGGGGACATCAACAGCGCAGCGCTGGCCGTCGAGTGTGGCCGCGGCGCGGAGGCCGGCGATGAGGGCCACCCCGTGTGGATTGGTGGCGCCGATGCCGGTGCTGGCCGGGACTAAGTTTTCGAACACATGCTGGGCCTTGAAGAAGGCGGTGCGGACGCGGTTGAACTCGGCGTACCAGCGCACGATTTCGGCATTGCGGTACCAGGTTCGGAAGACGTGCTCGAAGCCCATGTCGGCCTCAGCAAGAGCGCGGAGCATAAGGTCGAAGACATGCTGGGTCTGGTCGCCGGCGGCATCGCTGGCGTTCTTGCCGCGCAGGTCGCCGAGAACACAATGGCGGAGCGTTTCGCTTTGCCAGACGTTGCCGATGGCGCGGCCGCCGGCGTAGATCGGCTGAAGTGGCGCGGCGACGATGGCGAGTACTTCGAGGGCGGGACGCCGCATTGGTTGCGGGGCGAGTGTTTCGACCATGGTGAGCGGGCACGCGTCGCCGAAGCTTTCTTGAAGGGGCGACTGCCAGGCTAGAACGTTGGCGGGCGCAGCCAGATCAAACGCGGTGATGGATGCGGCAGTTGCGTCGGCATTTTCAAGGGCACGGCCGGTGCGAGCGCAGAGTTCAGCCGCGGTCTCGCCGGGCAAGGCGGTAGCGGTGAGGTGGACTTCGCGCACGCAACCGGTGGCAAAGGAGGTCATAAAGAGGCCGGGCTCAGCGTGGCGGCAGATCTGTTCAGACAATGTCAACATACGGGCCTTTCGGTTGGATCAGGGTTGCTTGGACCGGGTGATTTCGTAACTGACGGCATGCACGATGCCGACGGAGGTTTTGCGCATTGTGGCGGGCTTGCCATCGACACCGGGCACTTGCTTCTGCGTGGCAAAGGAGAGGATCAGGTTGCCGGCGTTAGGCTTGGCCTTGGCCGGATCGACGGCGAGTATTGTGTTGATGAAGCCATTCTCCATGACGGTCTTCACGATGCTGACGCCGTCGGGCGGTTCGACGAGTTCAAAGATCGGTTCCGGCGGGCTAGGGTCGCGCGTGGGCGGAACGGAGAAGGCGAGGGTGATGTTTTCGCCGGGGGCCATGCGCACGGGCATGCGCGTGGCGAGGGTTGGCAGACGCTGCCAGCCGCGACCGAGCACACAGATCTGCTGCGACTCGGCCGGCACGAGGTGGCGGTAGATGAACGCCTGCATGAGATCGTCTGCAGGGACGGCGATGCGCGAGCATGTCTTGTCGTTGATCTGCGACTTGCCTTCGAAGCGAACCGTGAGGGGCTCAAAGGGGGCCTTCTGCGGCGCGGCGACCGTCATGCGAATCACATCCTGCCCGGCGGGGATGCGGTTGCCGGACAGCGTGAAGCCTTCGGGCGCATCGCGCAGGGCGATGTCGATCGGGCCATTGAAGCCGTCGCGACGTAGTGCGTGGACCGTGACCACACCCGGGACGCTGCCGCGCAGGTTGATCGCCGAGGGCACGACGCGCAGTTCAAAGTCTGGCTGCGGTTCACTGAGGCGGAGACGGTAAGTGTGGTCGGCGCTGCCGGCATTTTGTACGTCAGCGACCGAGATGAAGTAACTGCCCGTTGCAGGCAGCGTGGCCGAGACGTAGGAATCTGCATGGTGCGTGTTGAGGCCATCGGATTTGTCGGCGTGGTCGTCGTTGAAGGCGATTTGCTTGCCGTTGGCGTCGAGCAGTTTCACGATCGAATCAAGCGGCGAGCCGATGCGGCGAGCGGTGAGGTCGAGGACCACGGCCTGGCCGGCGCGCCCCTCGAAGCGGTAGATATCCACATCGCCGGGTTTGTCGATGCGGCCGTTGATGACGCGGTTGAGCGTCACGGCCTGGGCGATGCTGCGTTCATGGTTGGGCTCGACTTCCTGACTTTCGGGGAGGTCGTCGACGGGCAGGGCGACGCGGTTGGCCATCAGGCCGCGAGCGCCAGTGGGTGTCAACGAATGGACGCCGACGGCTTTATCGCGGGGATCGAAGACCAGGCGGCCAGCGCCCAGGTTAAACCCGGACAGAGCGAGTGTGGTGTTCTGACCTTTGCGCACGCCGGGCGGATAGACAGAGGTGACGTAAGGCAGGTCGCCCACGCCGATGCGATAGACAAAGTCCTCGCGGCCACGATAGAGGGCATCTTTCACTTCGAGGACGTACTCGCCATCGCGCGGCACGACGTAGCGCAGCACCGGGTCGGGGTTGGAACGGAAATCGTCGGCGTAGGAGAGTTCAGCCCCCTTGCTGTCACGCAAGGTGACAACGGCCTGGAACCAACCCGGAACGGCATCGGCGATGTAGGGCTTGAGTGCCCGGGCCTGAACGATGCAGATCAACTGCTGGCCGGCCGTGGCTTTAAAGCGGAAGCGATCGATATCGCCGGGCATGATGCGGCCGTTGATGGTAGCGGGCAGCGTGATGCTGTTTTCTTCCTTTGTGTCGGCGCCCTTCTGCTCTTTCTCGATGACTTCGTTGTACTGGCGGATGTGAAACTTCATGGGATTGGTCAGGCCGTTGGGGGTGACCAGACGAATCTCACGTTCGCCGGCGATGGCATCGATCGCCACGGCGACACGCACGGTGACGGTTTCGGCAAGGGCGGGCGTCTGCGTGCGATTCTGAAACGCGGTAAGCTTGCTGCGGATGTAGGCGACACGCGCATCGTCGCCGGGGGTCCAGATGGGACGCGTGGTGGGTTGTGTAGAGGGGGCCGTGGCGGGTGGTATGCCCTTGCGTGCGGCTTCGATGGCAGCGCGCCGCTCGAGCAGCATCTTGAGCTCATCGCGCAGAATGCCTGCTTGCGTTTGGGTCAGGGGCTTCTCGTATTCGAGCACATCCAGCTTGAGGCCGCTGCCGGAGATCTGCACGCCGCTGACGCCCTCGAGTCGCTGGCCGCCGAGAGTGATGAGCACGGTGTCGTCGACTTGCGCGCCGGCGGGGTAGACATAGCCGATCTGTGGCGGGGCTTGCTGTGCCCATGCGATGGCGCCAAACAGCGTGGCAGCGAAACCAATGAGAAGCTGTGCCTTGCGAGCACGCATCGGATTACACCAGTTCCTTCAAGAGACCGCCGGTGGGCACGCCATCGTTGGGGCCGGGCATGATGCGCACGACCTTTCCCTGCGGATGCGGGAGATTGGCGGTGACATCGATGCCGAGTTGTTGATACATGCTGGCCAGCAGGTCGCACGGATAGACGGGACGTTCTGCGACGGTCTCGCCTTTCTTGTCAGAAGCGCCGACGACTTTGCCGCCCTTAAGGCCGCCGCCGGCGACGAGCGCGGAGAACACCGCCCCGAAGTGACCGCGTCCGCCTTGCCAGGGCGGTTCCCACTGCACCTTCGGCGTGCGGCCAAACTCACCGCAGCACCAGACGAGTGTTGAGTTGAGCAGGCCCCGGTCCTTGAGGTCCACGAGCAGCGTGGCCAGCCCCTTGTCGATCTCGGGCAAACGGCGACGCATGGTCTGGAAGTGCTGTTTGTGCGTATCCCAGCCGTTGGAGTTGATCGTGATATAGGGCACGCCGCGTTCGACGAGTCGCCGGGCCATGAGGCAAGACTGACCAAAGGTGTTGCGGCCGTAGGCTTCGCGCAGTTCGTCTTTCTCTTGCGCCAGGTCAAATACTTTGCCGGCATCGCCGAGGATGAGGTCGTAGGCTTCTTTTTCGGCCCGGCTCATGGCGGCGAGTTGCGGATCGTCTTTCATGGTCGCGCGCAGGAAGTTGAGGTCCTGCAGCAATGTGCGGCGATCGCGCTGGCGTTGCTCGGTGATGCCCTCAGCCACGATGCCTTCAACGTTGAAGCGGTTCGCGCCGGGGTCGCCGCCGGTGGGGAACGGCTTGCAGCGGTTCGGCAGAAAGCCCACTTCCGAGAAACGGCCCTGTAGTTGCGTCATCACGATGTAGGGCGGAATCAGGCCTCTGTAGCCGGCCTCATAGCCTTTAAACAAACTGATGACCGCGCCGGCGGAGGGATGCACGATGCCATCGCCAGGCTTGCGGCCGGTTTGCACCATGTAGGCGGCGGTCTCGTGGCCATTGTTGCCATGGGTCATGGAGCGAATCAGCGAAAACTTGTCAGCATTCTTGGCGAGGTTGGGCATGAGCTCGGAGATGCGCATGCTGTCGACACACGTGGCGATGGGTTTGTCGAGCGGTCCGCAGTAATCGGTGCCGGCCTCGGGCTTCGGGTCGAACGTATCCACATGCGATGGCCCGCCCCACAGCCAGATCTGGATGACCGACTTGGCCGGTCCCTTGGCTGCGGGCAGCGTGGTTGCGCCGCGTGCCGCAGAGCCCATGGCGAGCATCGATGCGGCATAGGCAACGCTTGCCTTCAGGGCGTCGCGCCGCGTGAAACCAAGCAAGAACTTCTCATTCATCATGCGCCACCTCAGTGCCGGTAAATGAATTCATCACTGTTCAACAGGGCCCAAACGACGTCGATGATGTTTTCCTTGGGGGTGTCCTTGTGTTCTTCAACGTATTTCGCGAGCACCTGCATCTCGCTGCGGGTGGGCTCACGCGAGAGGATCGTGAGGTACACGTCGCGAACGGTTTCGCGCGGTTCCTTGCGGCTGCGGAATAGCTCGCCGAGTTTGGTGCTGCGTTCGATTTTCTTCTGGATGTGCGACGAATTGAGCATGTGCAGGCGCTGGGCGGGCGTGGGCCGATGGTTGCGTTCAAGCTCGGTGCCCTGGTCGCGCGTGCTGCGGGCGAAGAGATCGAGGAAGGAACTGGAGATGCTCGCATCGGCGAGGTTGATCGAGCGCTGCTCGGGCGGGATGTAGGAGAAAGGCTCAGGGATAGGGCTCCAGTATTTTTCGGTGCTGCCAGTGATCTGGTTGATCGCGTCGATCAGAACTTCCGCCTCAAGCCGGCGGAGCGGGTAGCTGGCGAATTGGCTCTCGGCCAGAGCACCCTTGGTGCGCGGCACGCACGACAACTGGTATGTCCGCGAATTCAGGATCACGCGAAGCAGGGCCTTCATGTCGTACTTCGAGGTTGCGAGTTCATTCGCCAGGTAGCGGAGCAACTGGGGATTCGCCGGGGGGTTATCGCGGCGCATGTCGTCGGGTTCATGCACGATGCCGCGCCCCATCAGCCAGAACCATGCGCGGTTGGCGATGGCCTCAGCAAACCGCGGGTTGTCCTTGGCGAGCAGCCAATCGGTGAAGACAACGCGCGGGTCGCGCTCGGCGGTGAGTTTGACCTTGGTGCCATCGGGCAGCGTAGCCTGTGTGCCGCCTTCGCCCACCTTCGCGGCGTCAAAGAAGACGATCTCTTCCTTCCACTCGGCCGTGCTTTTGAAGCCGACGGCACTAAAGAACTTGACGAAGTTGGCCTGATCCTCGGCGGGCCATTTTTCGAGACGCGAGGCCATGAACGTCAACGCCACAGCCTGGGCGATGCCCTTTTCATCCTTGGCCTGTACAGCGCGGTAGAAGTTGGCCGGGGGCGAGCGGAAGTTGGACCCACTGGCGGTGAGCAGTTCGCGGGCGAAGGTATCGACAGGTTTGTTTTTCTGCAGACTTTCGAAGATCCAGTGGTGATAGGCCTGTACGGCGTTGGGCCAGAGGTTGATCGGAAACTCGGCCTTCACGCGCAAGAGGTCGGCCCATTTCATGGACCAATACATGGCGTATTCATCGCGGGCGAGCAACTCGTCGATCAGCAGTTGACGCTTGTTGGGGCGTTTGTCTTCGAGGAAGGCGCGGGCCTCTTTGGCAGTGGGCAGCGTGCCGATGACGTCGAGGTAAACACGCCGCAGAAAAACGGCGTCCGTGGTGGGATGTGCGGGCGTGATGTTGTGCTTAGCCCAACTGGCAGCGACGAGTTTGTCGAGCGGAGTTTCGGGGAGGGCGAGATCGGGTGCTTCATACGGAGACAGGGGGGCGGACGTGGGCGCTTGGGCGAAGCAAATCTGCGCCGCTGCAACAACCAACACACCAGCCAGTACCTGCCGCATCCAACACCATTAAAAGACTAACTAGTCTTTAATTATCTTACCAGTGTAACGTCGCCCTTCAGCAAAAGTTGCAGGAAAAACGAAACGGCAACGAGCGATAACGTGGAGGCGTCAGACGGTAACGGTCAGGACGGTGGCGGCCTCGGGTTCGACACGCAGGTTGCGGCTAAGCGTGTCGCCATTGGCGGCCTTGATGCGATAGAGGTAATCGCCTTGGAAGGCGCGTACCTTGGCCACGCCGGCGTCGTCGGTCGTCAGACGCGTGCGGGTCCACCACTGGCGTTTCACGAGGTCGTAGATGGCATCGTAGGCGTGGGTCGTCCGCCAGCCGTTGCCCTTGAAGAACGAGTCGTCGCCCCAGTGGCTGATCTGCTCAACACCCGGCGTGCCGAAGGCGACGGTGTAGTAGTTGGCGACATACGTGGCCTGGTCGCGCTCGAGTTGATCGGGCGAAAGGCCATCAAGATTGGGGTGGTCGCGGTGATGAGCCCAGAACTCGCTGACGTGCAGCGCGACGCCGGCCTTGGCGAGGTCGTCGAACGTGCGGGCCACGAGGGCCATGGGGAACCACTTGCCGATGTGCGCCTGAGTGCCGATGGCATCGGGGGCAGCGCCACGCTGGCGGAGGGCATCGACGAGCTCGACGAAGCGTTGCCGTTGCATCGGGGCGGTGACGTTCTTCATCTTGGTATAGGTGAATTCGAGGCCGTACTCGTTGAGGCAGTAGCAGGCGGTGGGGTCTTCATCACGGGCCCAGCGGATCGTGGGGGCGATGAAATCGGCGATCTCGTCGATGGGTTCAATGTGGGGCCAGTCGCGGTAGGCAAGATTCTTGAGCACCGGTTCCCAGAGCATTTCGTTGACCATGTCCCAAGTGCGGATGCGTTTGTCGGTGCTGGCGACGAGAGCGCGGACGTGATGCTCGAGGAATTCGAGTTGCTTCTCGTAGGGATATTTGCGCAGCCACTGCGGAATCGCCTTATCGACGGTCCAGACGAGCGGGTGACCGCGGACGGCCATGCCGTTGGCGCAGCCCCAGTCGAGTTCAGCGAGGAACTGCTTCATCTCGCGGCGGCCCTGGTGTTTCTCGATGGGCTGGTGCCACTTCTCATCCCAGTAGCACTTGGCGTGCGTACCGTTGAAGAGGCGAACGAAGTTGTGTGCACGGGCGGCTTCGGCGGGGTTCTTTTCGATGGCTTCGAACGTGGGGCCGGCACTGCAACCGAAGATGAAGGCGTGCTTGGTTTGCTGGAGATCGACATGGAGGCCGCGGAGGGGTTGGCCATGGCGATCAACGAACTTGAGGGTCAGGTCGCTCTTGCGGATCTTCTCGATGTTCGTTCGTGCGGCGGCGACAAATTCTTCATCTGGCGGAAGATTGTTGCGATCCTCAAGGTCCTGCACCTTGCGCCATTCTTCACCGGGAATCAGCTCCATGCTCATAGCGACTCAACCTTTCATGCCTGTCGTGGCAATGCCTTGGATAAACGTCTTCTGGGCCATGAAGAATAGCACGATAATCGGGGCGATCACTAGCAGCGTGGCGGCCATGAGGAGTTCCCACGAGGTGCCGCCGCTGCGGGATTGGAAGAACTGCAACGCGAGCGCCAGGGTGAAGTCGCGGCGATGGGAGAGGTAGATGAGTGGGCCGAGGAAGTCGCGCCACGCGCCCATGAAGGCAAAGAGCGCGACGACCGCGAGAGCGGGCCTGCTGAGGGGGAGGACGATCTGCCACCAGATGCGGAATTCGCTGCAGCCATCGATGCGGGCGGCGTCGGCGAGTTCATTGGGAATGGTCATGTGGAACTGCCGGAGCAGGAAGATAAAGAACGGCACACCGAAAAACGCCGGCACCCACAGCGGAAGGTTGGAGCCGATCCAGCCGAGCTCGCGGAAGAGGTCGTACTGTGGCACCATGACGACAGTGAAGGGGAGCATCATGGTGCCGAGGACGATGCCGAAGACGAGATTCTTGCCCCGCCAGTGCAGGCGTGCGAGGGCGTAAGCCACCAGCGAGGAACTGATGCTGGCGCCGAGTGTTGAGAGCAGCGCGATGATGAGCGTGTTGCGGGTGTAGAGTGCGAAATCAAATGATGGGTCGTTCATCACGCGGTCGTAGTAGTTGTCCTTAATGATGCCGACGCGGCGACCGATTTCGTCGGGCAGTTTGGCAGCAAAGGGCTGCGTGCTGGCGCGAAACTCGGGTGATACGGGCACCCAGCGCGGCGGATTTTCCGTGGCTTCGCTGGCGGTTTTGAAGCTGGTCGAGATCACCCACAGAAACGGGCCAACGTAGATGGCTGCGACGGCCACGAGCAAGCTGTAGATGATGAGGCGTTTCAGGATGTTCATCGGTAGTGCACCCAGCGTTTGCTCGACCAGATGACGAGCGCGGTGAGCGTCATCACGATGAGAAATTGCACGCAGGCCATGGCCGAGGCGTAGCCGACATCGGTTTGAAGAAAGGCGGCGTCGCGGATGTACATGGCGTAGAAGTAGGCCGAGCGGTTGGTGCCGCCCCCACCGGTGAGGATGTAGGGTCCATCAAAGACGGACCAAGCGCCGATGATCCCCATGACGAGGTTGAAGAAGATCACGGGACTGAGCATGGGGAGCGTGACATGGAACAAACGCTGGAGGGCATTCGCGCCGTCGATCTCGGCGGCTTCGTACATTTCGGTCGGGATGTCCTGCAGGCCGGCGAGGAAGATGACCACGGTTTGGCCCACGCCCCAGAAGCCGATGAAGGCGAGCGTGGGAAGGACGAGCGTCTCGCTGGTGAGCCATTGGATCTTGGTGCCCAGGAGATGATTAACCAGACCGTCTTTGCCGTTGAGGAGCCACAGCCAGAGCATGGCGGAGGCGACGCTGGGGACGAGCGATGGCACAAAGATGATGGTGCGCCACACGCCGGGGGCTTTTACCTTGTTGTTCAGCAGTAGTGCCAACAGCACGCTGATGCCCAACGAGAAGGGCACGCTCATGAGTGCGAACACGATCGTATTGCGCAGCGACTGCCAGAAGACCGGATCGCCGAACATGCGGACGTACTTGCGCAGGCCGATAAAAACCGGTTCATTCAAGAATGGGTAATCGGTGAAGCTGAAATACACCGCCTTGCACAGCGGATAGGCCATAAACACCAGGAACCCGATGATGAACGGCAAGGCGAACAAGATGCCGGCGATCTGCTCGCGTGGTTTGACGCGGTCTCTCATTTAGCCCCCCCGCCGCTCTTGGCAGCCTTGCGTATCGCGGTGATCTCACGGTACTCGGCCAGGTGACGGTCGGCGGCGATCTGCGTCTCTTTCAGCGTCGGCCCCACCGGGTACTTGTCTGGCGTGCGCCACATGGCGTTGTTGGCGTTCGTGATCTCGGCCTGCACCTTGGCCCAGTTGGCGCTCACGGGCATGGCCACCATCTTGTCGCTGCGCATCATTGTTTCGAACACATCGATGAACGGGTTGGGATGCTTCGCAATGAATTCGTCGCTCACTTTCATCAGCGGTGATGGCTTGCTGTGCGAGCGGCAAAGCATTTCCATGTTGTCTTGCCGACTGAAGAAGCGAATCACCTCCATCGCCTCTTTCACGTTCCTGGCGCCGCGCGGAATCGCCCATACATCGAGGTCGCCGATCAGCACATCGCTTGGCTTGCCCACGGCATTGGGCGGGACGGACGCGCCATATAAATGCCGGAATAAGTCGCGTGCTTTCATCAGCCGCGTCTCAGCCTCTGCTTCGGAGATCTTGCCGAGCGACCGCAGCCGCATGACCTCGGTAAAGTTGAGGCCAGCAAACTGCGGCGTGTAGTTCTGCACATAGTTGACGAACCACGGCCCTTGCAGGCACATGGCCACTTCGCCGCTCATGAAGGGATTCTGCGGTGACGCGAACTGGCCGAAACCCGAGCCGAACGACACGACGTTGCCGGGACCATATTTGATCGCGTATTTCTGGTACCACGTATACGCCCGCACCTGCTCAGGCGTGTCGATGCGGTAGTCATCAGTCTCGCTGATCCACAGGCGATTGCCGAAGAAGTTGCCCCAGTAATAGTCCCACCAACCCGGAAAATTGGGCAGAAAGCCCGCCCGCACGATCGTGCCATCGGGTTTCTGAATAATCAGTTTGTCGGCCATCGCGTCGAGTTCGTCGATCGATTGCGGCGGCTTCTCCGGATCGAGGCCAACCTCGCGGAAAAGTTCTTTGTTCCAATACAACGCCACAGCTGCCGGCGTGCTGGATGCCGCGTAGGGAACGCCGCCGGGCGCACACAATTCATAGATGAAGGGCTTGTACGTTTCGCGCGTGATCGTGCCGTCGGCGGCAAGTTCATGCAGTGGCGTCAGCGCGTTGTAGGCGCTGAAGGTACCCATCTGTGCACCCCAGATGCCGGCGATGTCCGGCGGGTTCCCGCCAGCGGTGGCGATCAGCGTTTTCTGGTCGACCTGCGAGACGCTGACAAAGTGGACGAAGATTTTCTTATCACGACCGACGGTTTCGTTGAAGCGGTCGCACACCGCCTGCATGGCCTCGGCTTCTTCCTTGGTCCATTTTTCCCAGTAGGTAACAACCGTGAAATCGCCGGGCACCAGCGTGCCATCGCGATAGGCGTACGTCCCGGGCTTGGTCCCGAAGAGCAGCAACCACAGCGCGCCGGCTACCATAAATGCCGCCACACCGCGTGATATGATTTTTCCAAATGACATCGCGACTCGTTCAGCCAGAAAGGTGGGGAAGTTTTAACAGCAAGCACGGCAAATTCAAACCTGCGGTGTCTTGACGGGGCATGACGCCCACCGCACGATGCTGTGAACTAGCGAGGTGCTCATGGGACCATTTGATAATGCGCTTGACCGGCTTGGCGTTGTTCTACCGCCGCCGCCGAAACCTGTCGCCGCGTATGTGCCGTTTGTGCGTACGGGCAACCTGATCGTGATCTCGGGGCAGTTGCCGTCGCGCGACGGGCGGTTGCTTTTCACCGGTCCGGTGCCGACGGTTGTCACCACGGAGAACGCCAAGGAAGCGGCCAAGGTGTGCTGCATCAACGCGCTCTCGATCCTGCGTGATGCGTGCCGCGGCGACTTGGACCAGGTGGCGAGAATCGTGCGGCTTGGCGTGTTTGTGCAATCGGCGAATGACTTTTATGAACAGCCGGCGATTGCCAACGGTGCCTCGGAGTTGCTGCTGGCGGTGTTTGGCGATGCGGGGCGCCATGCCCGGGCGGCGGTTGGCGTCAATACGCTGCCGCTGAATGCGACGGTCGAGGTCGAGCTTATGGCTGAGATCCGCTAATTGACACGCGCGGTGCATCGTTCTAGTATTTCGAACCAATCGTCGCGGTGACAAGCGACGCGTTTCTGACCCGGTGCCGAAGGAGCAAGACCATGGCGGGCCCAAATACACTCGAATTTTCCGATGCCAATTTTGACAATGATGTTCTGAAATCCGAACAACCCGTGCTGGTTGATTTCTGGGCGGTCTGGTGCGGCCCTTGCCGCATGTTGGCCCCCACCATCGATGAACTCGCTACCGAATATGCCGGCAAGGCGAAGGTCGGCAAGTTGGACACGGACAACAACCGCAACACGGCGATGAAGTTCTCGATCTCGGCGATTCCGACGGTGATCCTGTTCCACAAGGGGCAGATCGTGAAGAAATTCGTTGGTCTGCAGCCGAAGCGCGAGTTCAAAGCAGCCTTGGACAACCTCACCGGCGCTGCCGCGGGCTGAGCCAAATTCAACGTACGCTGATGGAAAGGCAGCCGGTCGAAAGACCGGCTGCTTTTATTTCATGTCTGACCAGCTTGCCCATGTTGACGCTGCCCGAGCGAAAAGGTACAAAACACCGTATCAAGTACCGCCGCGTTGAGGGTTGTGGCGGCGCACAAATCTGATGGCAAACCTTCACCCTCAGGCAAAGGACGTGGCCGTGGTGAATTCTTCTTCTCAGCCAAAATTTTTCAGCAAATCCGCTCTTCAGGCGTCGCTGCTGGCGCTGGCCGTGACGACCGCGGCAATGCTGGGCGGGTGCGGCGACTCCCCCACGGCAACCGCGGACAAGAATGCCGCCGAGGCATCCAATAGGGCGGCGCGCATCACGCGTTCCGCCGGCGAGCCTCGCCCCAATGAAAAGTTCAGCGAAGCCGGTAATGACATCACCGTTGAAAACGCCAAGGGCAAGCGGACCGAGCTGGTGAACAAGGCGTCGGCCGACAATTTCAAGAACTACTTTGCCGTGACGCCAGTGACGACCGAATTGAAGACGGCGGCCGACCTTCTGGCAAAGGGCACGGCGCCCGATGTTTCATCGGCCAACAAGTTTGTGCTGCAACTGCAGGCCGGCAATATCGCCATCGCCCAGGCCAATGTGAAGTTGGAATCAGCAGAGGCCACACTGCGGGCCATGGCGACCGAAGCCGCCGCCATCCAAGTGCTGGCCGATCAGCTCAACAGCATTGGCGGCGAGGCCGCCGTGTTTGATGCCCGTAAGGCCGCAGACGAATCTGCACAGCTAACGGAGGCGCGCACGGCCCTTGACGGCGCGAAGACTGCCGCAAGCGATACCGCCACCCGCGTGCAGGGCCTGCAGCAGCAGATCGCCCAGAAGAAAGTTCAGGCTGGCGAGATCTATCAGAAAACCGATGCTGCCATCACCGCAGCCGATGCCATCAAGGGCAAGGCCGCGATCGAAGCCTATGAGAAGGCCGTTGCGGAGCGCAAGGCCGCCGACAAACTGAGCGAGGAAGTCGCCAACCTCAGCATCGAATTGCGCAAAGCCGAAGGCGATGCCGCGGTGGCGAAGATTCGCGAAGCCGAGGCCCAGGCCGCGGTGGATGCACTTACCGCTGCCGTAAACGCGGGAACGGCATTCAGCAGCAAATCAAAAGAGGGCGCCGGCGAAGTGCGTGCAGCGGCCAAGCAACTGGTCACCCAGCCGGACACGGGCCTAGCCGCCCGGGTGAAAACGTTTGAATCGCTCGCGGCGAAGCTGGAAACGGATATCGCCGACGCCTCCAAGGATAGCGCCCGCGCGGTGACCGCCTTCGGCGATGCCCGCCGTCAGTGGAGCGCTGTCAAGGATCAGATCGGCAAGTTGCAGCTTGATACCGCTTCAAACGACCCGCTGCTGGCTTACGCCAACGACCGTCGCAAGCCGGCGCTGGTTCAGCTGTCGCAGTCAATTGCCCACTATACCGCCGCCCGGGCAAGCACGGCAGGCTGGCTGGGCGCCAGCATGCAGGCAACAGTGAACGAAGCGGCAGCCCGCGGCATGAAGGCCGCCGGCATGACCGCTGAAGCTCCGGCCGCCAACGCGACGGAGAAGGCGAACACCTTCGCGAGCCAGGCGACCGGCAGTCTTGGCGCCGCTATCAGCGATGCCAATGCGGCAGCCGCTGTTAACGAAATGCCGCTGCCCTGGCTGGCCAACTCGGTTCTTGCCAACGCCAACTGGGCACACTTCATCATCTCGGGCGATGCCAGCTACAAGGCCAGCGCCGAAGCGGCCGCGACCAAGGCCCGCGAGAACAACTACGACCTGAAGTTCGGTTCGATCATCAAGTAAACTTTGTTCACGACCTTAAACGAAAAGACGCAGCCGAATGGCTGCGTCTTTTTTTTCGTTCGCAATTGGCCGCTGTTAGCTGATCTGGAAGTTGATCGCCTTGGCCATCGGCCTGGTGGCGAGACGAATCGCGACCTGCTTCTCGAGCAGATCGACCATCTCGACCAGCGGCTTGGCCGAGGCGCTGCTCTTGGTGAAATTATCGAACGGCGTGCCGGCGTCGGAGTTGATCCGCAGGCGCATGTCGATCGGCACTTCGCCGAGGAACGGCAGGCCCATCTGCTGGGCCATCTGCTGGGCGCCGCCACGGCCAAAGATGTCGTACGACGTGCCGTGCTCGCAGATGAAGTAGCTCATGTTCTCCACGACGCCGAGCAGTTCGACGCCGAGTTGCTGGAACATGCGCACGGCCCGCCGCGCATCGGCAACAGCCACTTCCTGCGGCGTGGCTACGATCACCGCACCCGTCAGCGGCACCGTCTGTGCCAGCGTCAGGCTGACATCGCCCGTGCCCGGCGGCAGGTCGACAATCAGGTAATCGAGTTCGCCGCCGCCGGCAGCGCCCCACTCCACCTGTTCCAGGAATTGCTTCACCGCGCCATGGGCCATCGGGCCGCGCCAGATAAGCGCCTTTTCGCGATCAACCATGAAGCCGATCGACATGACGTGAATCGAATGGCCGGTGAGACTGCGGACCTCGAACGGCAGGATGCGATCGCCGACCACCTGCGGCGGACGCGGGCCAATGCCGGTGAGCGTCGGCACGCTCGGGCCGTAGATGTCGCCGTCGAGCAGGCCGACCTTTTTGCCGGCAAGGGCTAAGCCGACCGCCAGATTGACGGCGACGGTGGACTTGCCGACGCCGCCTTTGCCCGCGCCGACAGCGATGATGTGTTTGACACCGTTGAGCGCCTTGGGGCCTTGCGGCTGCTGTGCGCCATGGCGCGGCGGCGTGGCACCGGCGGGCCGCTGCGGCGTGGCGGTGGCCAGCGGCGTGGAGAAATTGACGAATACTTCGGATACGTCGCCGAGTGCGGCGACCGCTGCGGTGACATCAGCGCGAATTTTGTCTTTCATCGGGCTGGGCGTGCTGAGATCGACCGCGACATAGCCCTCGCAGATCTTGATGTTTTTGACCTGGTTGAGCGTGACAAGGTCCTTATAGACGTCGGGGTCTTGCACGTGACGCAGCGCGTCGAGCACTTGTTTTTCGGTAACTGCCATAATTGCCTCACAAACACCCAGCGATGTCATCGCCGGCTTTACAGGTTTTTACGCGTAGCTGTGCAACCCCGCGAGGAAGAAATTCACGCCGACCCAGTTGAACATCATGATGGCGAAACCGACGATCGACAGCCAGGCCGTCACGTCGGCCTTGAGCTTCGTGACGAAGCGCAGATGCACGATAATCAGATAGACGATCCAGGTGACCAGGGCGAAGGTTTCTTTCGGATCCCAGCCCCAGGGGCGGCCCCAGGAGTGATCGGCCCACACCGCGCCGCAGATAATGCCGATGCCGAGAAACCAGAAGGCCATTTGCATGATGACGAGATTGGCACCGTCGAGTTTTTCAAGAAAATCTGCGCGCCGCCGTACCAGTAGCTGCACATCTTGCGGGAGCGAACCGGTGGCAATCGCCCCCGCAGCGGTGCCGACGATACCACCGCCGGCAGCGATCTTAATTTCATTGGCGGCATCGACCATGATGGGGTTGATCCAATGCCCGAGGCGCGCCGCAAGGAAGATCAGCCCAAGGGCGAATGATGCGCCGATGAGGGCGTAACTGGCGATAACGATGTTGACGTGAATATAGAGCCAGAAGTCGTGCAGAATGCCCGCAACCTTGCCGATGGGCGCGCCCAGGTCGTGGCCAAACACGTAGGGCGAGGCAAAGCACGCCGTCATGGCGAGAAAACCCACGAAGCTCATGGCAAGGCCGAAGAGGCTGTTCTTCTTCCACGCCTCCAGGCCCCATGCAATCAGGCAGCCCAGCAGCGCCGCGCCGAGCACGCTTTCAAATTGATTCTTGATTGGAATGCGTTCCGCCAGCCACCAGCGGACGAGCATCACCGCAAGGTGAATAACCACGGCCACAGTGAATACCGTCATCGCCGCACTCGGCAACTTCAGCCGGCCGAGTTTGATCGGCTCACGCAAACTGGGCACGGTGCCAATCGCGGCCAACAGAAAGAGTGTCATCGCGATGAAATACAGGAACACGTTGAGGATCGTGCCATGGAACGTGCGGTTGTACCAGACCTCCACCTCGCGTCGCATGGGCTCGCGGTACTCAGCGCGATTGACCAGCGGCAGTTGCTCACTCAAACGCTTCATGCCGGCGTTAGCCAAGTCCGCATCATTGCTGCGGAAGCCTTCGACCAGTTGCCGCCATGCGAGGATGAGTTGCAGATCGCGCGGCGAAGTGCCCGCGCTGTCCTTCTCCGAGAACGCACCAATGGTCCTCCAGTCGCCGCCGTGCGCGGCCGGTGCCATCAGTGCGAGCGACTCGCTCAGGTGCAGAAAGGTATCCAGACCAGACCACACCTTGTTCACACTCGACGCCAACCGCGTATCGCGCGAGATCTCTTCGAGCCGGCCAATCACCTCCGGCTGCGACAAAAACCGCGGCGACACCAGTGCCTTCTGCATAATGCGATCGCGCATCGATTGGTCGTTCACCAGCGATGCCAGTTCTTGGCGAATCGGGACAGCCTGAACATAGATGATCTCACGGTCCACCCACGCCGCCTGGCGAAACGCCATGTCCAGCGCTGTGTAGACCGGGTCTTCGCCGTCGATTTGTTGCCGGCTGCGAATTTTCGACAGGCTCTGCCGCGCCCAGGAGTCCACGATCTTGAGTTGATCGTTGTGAAACACGCACAGGCGGCGGAACTCTTCAAGTTGAAGCTTGGCTTGGAATGCCTTGCGGTCCTGGGCCGCAAACGCCCGCGCTTCGGCCAGGCCATCGCTATGAGCGGGCGCAGTCATCGCGCCGTGGCCGCCCATGCCGAGGCCCGCGTGCGGATCGGCCGGCTTGGCCTGGTCCATCATCTGGGCCCATGCCGCACCCGCGAGAAGCAACACCGCAGCAACCATCAACGAAAAATTTCTCACGTCCTGGCTCCGTTCGCAGCCACCATCGCAGCGATGGCCTGCTTCTTATACTTCAGCAAGATTGGCTTCACATAGAACGCGTACGCAATCCCCAGAATAATCATGATCGAGCCGATGGTCATCGGCACCACGCCCGGGCGATTCGCCACGCCGAGGACGCTGAACCGCTGCTCCGGCCGCGCGTTGTCATTGCCATCCCACGCCGCCTGGAAGAAATAAAGCCCATGGTGCGTCGCGGGCTCATTGAGTTGGGTCACCAGTGTATCGACCTTGCCCGTCTCGCTATGCCTCGCCTGCAGCGTGCTGCGATAATTCGCGTACGTCCGCTGGGCACTCTTGAACTTGATGGGCTCAAAACTGATCAGCGTCATCTCGCTGGGCAGCGGTCGCCGCACGGTTGAATGTGCAAACGCCACTTTGCCAGCGCCAGGCACATCCACATAAACCGGCAACCGCCCCAGTGGCGGTTCCGCAATGCTCGCAAACTGCGTAAACGGCACGTACGCATTCGTCCGCCACTCGCCCTTACTCACCTCAAGTTCGATCACGCTGTAGGGCAACGCCTCGCCCACCGTCACCGAGCGTGGCCGTTGCTTCGGGTCGATCGCAAAAGGTACATCCACCTGTTTCGCGTTGGCGGAGCGTTCCAGGATCGCCAGTCGCATCGGCACGGTGACAACCTTCACATCCACGGCCTTGCCGATAGTCATAGGCTGGCGCGTCACGCTGCCGCCACGGGCCCGGTGGATCAGTTCAAAGGTGCCGTCAGCATGCTCGACGACGTAGAACTGATCACGCTGGGCATCATGAAAGATGATCTCGATGTCATGATCGACGCGGGCCTGCACGCGTTTGCGTTTACCGCCCTCCTCAATGAAGTCGGGCGAGAGTTCCGGGAAACGATGCACCGCCATGCGCGTGAAGCGGAAATTGGTGTCGCCATCATCCCGCACCACATCAATGTTCAACGCATTGCTGGCCGCGCCTTCGTAGCCCTTCGAGACCAGCGGCAACGCCATCTGGCCTGCCGCCTTGATCGTGTAAGGCGTCCCCTTCAAGGTGACCTCTTTGCCTTCTTCCAGCGTCAGCGTCTCTTCAAACTTATGCTTCTTGCTCCGCACCGTGACGCCCACGCCTCCCTTGAATGGCATGGCCAAGTCTGCAAGGCGCTGCGGATCGGGGCGGTACAGATACTCCACACCAAATGGCGCTTCGGCCGCATCAAGGATACGCTGCGCCGGAATCTTGCCGATCAGCCAGTTGCCGCCGCTTTCGCCGGCCACGGTCATGCTCAGGCGAATGGCGGGGTTGGGTGCGCTATCGCCTGCCGGCGCATCACTACCCACCCACTGCGGTTGCAGCACGGTGTATGGATAGAAGCCCACGACCTTGACGCGGACATCTTTGAAATTCTGCCCCAACGCCCCTACCGCATCCGGATGCACGGCGTGGTCCAGCGGATTCTTCTGATGCACGCTATGTTCATGGTAATACGGCATCCCCGGGAGCGGCGTCATCGTGTGGCCGGTCTTAATCAAATCGCCATTGTCGTCCACGCGATAGGCATAAAGCGCCCGCTCGCTGGCATCATAGAATGTCTTCACCGTCTGATTGAGGAAAACCCGCGTGCTGCCCTCAACCTTGTTGATGAAGTAGTAGAAACAACTCCCCACCAGCAGCAAAATACCCAGGTGAACGTTCCACACGCCCACCTTGAAGATGTTGAACGGAATTCGCCGCAGCGAAACTACGAGCAGCGTCGTGCACATCAAGATGCTGAGCGTGACCATCGGCCAGGCGTTGAAGAATTCCAGATCGTTCATCTCAAGGCTGGAGCGGATATTCGCAAACCCCGATCCAATGCCCACGTAAACAGCGATCAACACCAGATAAAGAACACCAAGCCAAATCGAGCTGAGCAGGCGAACAACAATGCCAATGACGGGGAGCGTTGCGGCACAATCCAGCGCCTTGCCCAGTTTGCTGCGCACCGACTCGAATGGCATCAGCAGTTTTTCAATTGCCCATTGATGCACCATCGGCGCGCGGCGATCTGCCGATGAAGCGCGCTCGATGTCCCGTGTTTGCACTGTATCTGTCATCACACCGCCAAGACCTAAACAGACCCATAAGCATACTCGTGAAGAGCATCACAATCTAGAATGCCCGCCCGCGCTAACGAATGATTCGCAACCGTCGAAGAGCCGGTGAACCCACAAGTTTTCCACAACGCAACAAGCGCCGACATATTGACTTGCGCTCATCTGATACATACGCTAGCAGCATTCCGCCACACGTGGTCAGAGCCGCGTGGCACGATCACGGAGGTCCTTTCGTGGCCGAACTGGCGTTAGCGTTACCCCATCCCGGGCCGGCACATTCGGCTCTCTCGAGCAATGTGCTCGTCCTTAATCGTCTCTACATGGCCATCCGTGTCGTCTCGGCCCGCCGTGCATTCAATCTCCTCGTCAAAAATCTGGCTGAGGTCATCAGCGTCGAAGAAGCTGGCTACATGTCCTATGACATGACCAGTTGGATCGAGCTCAGCCAGCTTAAGGCTCAGTTCGAACCCGACCAGCATGACTTTGTAAAAACGGTCCGCTTCGACATCGCGGTTCCACGAATCATTCGTCTGCTCGGCTATGACCGCCTGCCGCGCCAGGACGTCAAGCTCAACCGTCGCAACATCTACGCCCGCGATCACTCCATGTGCCAATACTGCGGCAAGAAGTTTCCGACCACCGAGCTTTCGCTGGACCACGTCATTCCGCGCTCACACGGCGGCAAGACCACGTGGGACAACCTCGTCTGCGCCTGCGTGTACTGCAACGCCAAGAAGGGCGGCCGCACACCGGATCAGGCCCACATGAAACTCGCCAAGATTCCCGTGAAGCCGAAACGCAACCCCGTCATCAACCTGCGTCTCGGCTCCGACAAATACGCGAGTTGGAAGCACTTCCTCGATCACGCGTATTGGTCGGTCGAACTCAAGTAGCCTTTCGCACTGTCAGTCGCGATGTTGCGTCGATGTCGTCGTTGGCTGCGGGTGATGACCCGCTGCCGAAGGGCGCGTTCACGATGCCGCTGACATTCTTTGCCCAGACTAAAGCGAAATCCGCAGGCCTTGTCGTGCTCCAGTCGGGCTCGAAGATCCGCGTCGGACCGTTTTCACGCTTGGTCTTGTGACGCCATTCCGCCGGCACCTCCCCCACCGAGGGCCACGTCGTTCGCAGGTTGTCGATGTACACATCTTTGACATTCTGCATCACCACGGCGGCGCGGGCCTTGCGGGCTTCGCGGCACGGGTTAGAAAACTGGGCCGACCGATTTCCGTCAGCGATCGGCATGGGGTCTTCAATGTAAGGATAGATCAAGTGCACATCGCGCAGCGTGATGTTCTCAAGCATGCCGCCGTCCTCGGCCGTCATCAGGATGCGCCCCTGCGTGCGTGCCACCACGTTTGAGATCGAGAAGTTTCGCATCACGCCGATCTTGCCGGTCTTCGGACTCTTCCGCAGATCCAGGTGTATCGGCCGGGCGAACATCACCGGGCCGTTGGAGTCGTAAACAATGTTGCTGATCGTCACATCTTCAACACTCTGGCCATCACACGCGTAGCTCGCAATGCCGCGGTTGCAGCCCACAAGCACGCAATTGCTGATTGCCACCTGCGAGATGTCGTAGGGCGTCCACTCCCAGCCGATCTTGAGGGCCGCACACTCCGTGCGCAGAATGCAATTCGTAATCACCACGCGACGTGTCGGCCGCGTGCGAGTGTTGATCACGATCGCATCATCACCGGTTTCGATATGGCAGTCGCTTATGATCACATCATTGCAGCCGCTGATGTCGATGCCGTCGTTGTTGGGCCAGCGGCCGTCGTTGATGATCTTCAGGCCATTCACGCGCACGCGGTCACATTCAAAGAGATCGCAATTCCAGTTAGGTGGGTTGAACAGGCGCACGCCCTGAATCAGCACATCCTGCGACTTGACCGCGCAGACCATCGCCGCCGGCCGCTCGGCCTTCGCGACAATCCAGCCAGGCGTGTCGAACGGCGGCTCACAGAATGCTGCCGCACTGCCGTTAATTGTCCCCTCACCCGTCAGGCTGGCGCGTTGTGCATGGTCAAACATCACCAGGTGGCGTGTCGGATGCGGACTGCCGTAGTTCTGCAGCGGGTAGTCGCTGATGTCTTCCGAGCCAACCAGTTCCGCCTGTGGCGCCAAGTGCAGGTTCACATTGCTGCGAATGAAAATGGTGCCGATGCGGTATTTGCCTATGGGCATATGCACGGTGCCGCCGCCAGCAGTGTGCACGTGATCAATCGCGGACTGAATGGCCTGCGTCTGAATTTGCGTTCCATTCGGCGCGGCGCCAAAATCGCTTATATTTACTGCAAACATCATGTCCTCCGTGACGTTAGAGTGTAGAGTCATGCCACCATACCGTCGAGCAGATGTCGAGGAATACTATGAAGAAACAAGCCATTGCGTTGCTTTTGTTGTCGGCAATCGCGCCGCACGTTAGCGCCAGTGAGAACGGTCTGCCTCCAGCGCCGCCGAAACCACACGGCTTGATTGTCCACGTCGGGACGATCGAGAGCACCGCGGCCAAGTCGCTTATTGCTGATCAGCCGGTGGTTCTCCTTGCTGTTGCGAAGAACGCGGCCGCCGAGAATGCAATGCGGGCGGACTTTGCCAAGGCCGGACTGGCCGGGCAGGTCACGGTCGCTTCGCTTGCCGGCACGCGCATCCCGCTGATTGACAACGTCGCCACGCTGGTGATCGCCAGCGATACGTCGGTTGACCAGGCGGAACTGCTTCGCATCGCGCGGCCGCTGGGCAAGGTGCAGGCCGGCGGCAAGACCATTGAGAAGCCGCGGCCGGAGACTTTTGGCCAATGGGGGCAATACCACTTCGATGCGACGATGTCCGATGTCGGCAACGACCGCGCGGCCGGACCAGCCTATGGCATTCAGTGGCTGAGCGGTCCGCAGGACTCGAGCGCTCAGGGCGTGCGTGTGGTGAACGATGTGTTTGTTCAGCCTGAAGGGCGGCCGCAGATGATCGTCGCCCGCGATGCCTCCAGCGGTCTGCCGCTGTGGCAGCGTCCGGACATCACTTCGGTTAGTCGCTACGCCTTTCTGCTGGACGACGCGCGGGTTTATCTCTATCCACAGGTGCAAAATGCGCGATTCCCTGCCGAAACGATGATCGCCCTGGACAAGCGTACGGGGCAGACGGTTACCACTTACTCCGAGGGCATCACATTCAAGGTGACGGTTGATGTGCCGGCGAACGACCACAAGAAGCGGGAAGAGGTCGTCAAGCCGCTGCAGGCACGTGCTGCTGATTTTCAGGCGCGGCTGGCGGGCAACTCGCTGCTGCAGGTGGCGTCGGCTGATCTGGTCATGCTCGATGCCGATACGGGCAAACGCCGCTGGGCGGCGACCGCGGCCAATGGCCAGGTGTTCATGTTTCCAGTCATGACGGCGGACCGCGTCTTCGTGCTGGAAGGTCCCAAGGCAAGCTCCTTCAGCTACACCCATTGGCCGGCCGTGGAGATTCGCACGGTGCATTGCCTCGATGCGGCAACTGGACAGAAGGTGTGGTCGCTCGACTGGCCCAAAGACCGCGAGGCCACGATTGCCTACAACCTCACGACCAGCAATGGCAAACTTGCGGCGGTGACACGTGTGGGCGCCAACAAGGGCAAGGTGTCGGTCCTGATTGTTGATGCCAAGACAGGCAAAGAGGGTTTCTTCGGCTCCAACGAAGTGTTCAAGGGTGAAATTGGCGGCGGACACTCGTCGGCACGGGCCATTGCCATCGGGGATCGCTTGTGGTTCACGACGATAACCGTGGTTGGCGGATCCATGTCGCTCACCAACCCCAATGACCCGGCGCAACTTGATCGCAGCTTTGCCCGGGTAGCACGCCCGGTTGGCTGCACGGCGTACCGCGCAACACCCAATTGGTTGTTCGGCTCGCTCACCACGTACTCGCTTGATGGTAAGCAACTCGTGCATACGGATGCGGCACGTACATCGTGCGATGTCGGTGCGTTCCCAGCCAACGGCCTGTCGTATATCACGTCGAACCATTGCTTCTGCCAACCGTACCTTCCGGGGTCGATCGCCTTTCACAGCCGGCCATTTGGTGGCGTGGAACAACTGCAGCGTCTTGAGCGCGGCACTGCCGCTGCTGCACCAGCGCGAGCAGAACAAGCGAATGAATGGCCGATGTTTCTGCGGGACAACATGCGCACGGCGTGGTCGCCGGAGAAGTTGCAGCCGCAGTTGAAGCAGTTGTGGTCGATCAAGCCCGGGGCCGATACGGCGCCGGCCAACCCCCTGCTGGCCAAGAGCTGGGACGACCACTGGTATGCGCACGGGCCGTTGTCGCAGACGTCGGTTGCCGAAGGCGTGGCGGTCGCAGCGCTCACCCATCGCCAGCAGGTGCTGGCTTTTGATCCGGCCACGGGTGCAGAAAAGTGGCGCACGGATGTGGACGGACGCGTAGATTCGGCGCCCACGATTCACAAGGGCCTGGTGCTTGCCGGCACGCACAATGGCTGGCTCTACGCGCTCAATCGCGACTCGGGGCAGCTGGTATGGCGGTTTCATGCCGCGCCGCGGCGGGAGCGCATTGTTGTTGATGGCCAACTTGAATCGCCGTGGCCCCTGTTCGGCACGGTCAACGTTGACGACAAGGGCATCTACGCGATGGCGGGCCGACACACGGACAGCGATGGCGGCATGTTCTGGTATCAGTTGTCGCTGAGCGGCGAAGTGATCAAGCAGGGCCGCGTGGGTGAAGATGCGCTGAAGTCCACAACCACAGGCGGCGGCAACCCGGGCCGCAGCCGCATCACGGGGTCGAACACGCCAGCGGTGATGACCGCGGATCGCTACCTGATGGCGGGCGTGCACCTGGCACGCAGTGAGAAGGGGCTCGAGCCGTGGTTTGGGTTGTTCCCGGAAGGGCGAAGCTGGGAGCATGAGTTCTGGCAGTTGCGGCATGGAATGCGCTCGCTGGTGCCGGGCAACCAGGGGCTGCTGGCACGGGTTGATTTCCTGGGCGGGTACAAGCTCGCGGCGTATGTCGGCACGCAGGGACGCATGTACGCCTATAACGGTGATGATTTTGTCATGATCGGCGGATCGCCGCGGCTGCAACATCGCGGGGGTGACAGCGACTCGGAGCTGCGCCGAGTGAAGCGTGTGGCCGATTTCAACACCACCACTCAGCCCAACCCGCGGGAGCCGGGCAAGCTTCTCTACACAACGAAGGGGGCGGAAGAGGTGTGGAACTTTGGTGAGCCCCTGGCCCGCGGCAATGGCGCCACGGCGCTGGCGGTGGCATCGGATACCGTGCTGCAGGGCATAGAGGTGACGAATCGTGACCGGCATCGGGAACGGGCGGCCATGGCGTATCGGCTGCAGCTGATCAACTTTGCCGACGGCACGGTTCGCCAGGACCTGGCGCTGCCGGCGCCGCCGATCGTGGGCGGCATCGCGGTGGCGGCCGGTCGCGTGTATGTGACCACGAACGACGGTTCGCTGACTTGCTTTGGCGCGCCCTGAGACAATTGCACGGCAGGATATTCCCGCTAACATGGCTTGCCTGAAGTCATTGGAGGAGTTTCCCTGTGCATACATCGGTTGGTAGTGAGAAGGTCAAAACCCAAGTACATGCTGAGGCGAGCGCGGTTTCGAAGGCGGTCGCCCGATTCATTGCGGATCTGATCAAACAGAAGGCTGCAGCCGGACAGATGTGCGTGCTGGGCTTGGCAACGGGTTCGACGCCGGTGGGCGTGTATGCGGAGCTGGTCCGCATGCACCGCGAAGAAAAGTTGTCGTTCAAGAACGTCATCACGTTCAATCTCGACGAATATTTCCCGATGCAGCGGGCCGAACTGCAGTCGTACTGGCGCTTCATGCATGAGCACCTGTTCGACCACATTGATATCGATCCGAAGAACGTGCACATTCCGGATGGCACGATCGGGATCGAACAGGTCGCGGCGTTCTGCCAGCAGTATGAGCAGCAGATTCGCGATGCCGGCGGGCTGGACCTGCAGATCCTGGGCATCGGGCGTACCGGGCACATCGGCTTTAACGAGCCGGGCTCGGGCCGGGACTCGCGGACGCGTTTGATCACGCTGGACCGGGTGACGCGGCTGGATGCGGCGAGCGACTTCTTCGGTGAAGAGCATGTGCCGCGGCGGGCGATCACGATGGGCGTCGGGACGATTCTCGATGCGAAGCGCGTGGTGCTGATTGCGTTCGGCGAACACAAGGCGCCGGTCATCCGGCAAGCGGTGGAAGGGCCGATCACGTCGTCGGTGGCGGCGAGCTTCCTGCAGGAACACAAAGACGCGACGATCATCCTGGATGAGGCGGCGGCGGCAGAGCTGACGCGGTTCAAGACGCCGTGGGCGCTGGGTTCGGTGAAGTGGGACGACCGGCTGACAAAGAAGGCTGTGATCTGGCTGGCGAGCCAGGTGAAGAAGCCGATTCTGAAACTGACGGATGAAGACTACAACGAGCATGGGCTGCAGGACCTGGTGGCGGCACGTGACTCGGCGTATGAAATCAACATCAATGTTTTCCGCGCGCTGCAGGAGACGATCACGGGGTGGCCGGGCGGCAAGCCGGCGGCGGAGAAACGCCCGGGCGATATTCCGCGGCCGACGGATGCGATCTTTCCGAAGCGGGTGCTGGTCTTCTCGCCGCACCCGGATGATGACGTGATCAGCATGGGCGGCACGCTCATTCGCCTGGTGGACCAGGGGCATGATGTGCATGTTGCGTATCAGACCAGCGGCAACATCGCGGTGTTTGATGCGGATGCGATTCGCTTCGCGGACTTTGCGGCGGACTTCAACACGATCTTCGGCATCTCGGCGGAACAGGCGGCACGCGTTGAACAGCACATCGAAGAGTTTCTCCGGAAGAAGAAGCCGGGCCAGGTGGACTCGCCGGAGGTGCAGAAGATCAAGGGGCTGATCCGCAAGGGTGAGGCCCGCGCGGCTGGCCGGGCGTGCGGGATCGCGTATGACCATCTGCACTTCATGGATTTGCCGTTCTATGAAACGGGCCGGGTGAAGAAGAAGCCGCTGGGTGAAGAGGATGTGCAACTGACGATCGAGTTGCTGAACAAGATCAAACCGCACCAGATCTATGCGGCGGGCGATTTGTCGGACCCGCACGGGACGCACCGGGTGTGCCTGGCGGCGGTGCTGACGGCGCTGACGCGACTGCGGGCGCAGAACGCGGCGTGGTTGAAGGACTGCGAAGTGTGGCTGTACCGCGGTGCGTGGCAGGAATGGGAGCCGGAGAAAATCGAGATGGCGGTGCCGATCTCGCCGGTGGAACTGCACCGGAAGCGCATGGCGATCTTCAAGCACCAGAGCCAGAAGGACCGGGCGATGTTCCCGGGTCTGGACGAGCGCGAGTTCTGGCAGCGGGCGGAAGACCGTAACCGGGCGACGGCGAAGCTGTACGACCAGTTGGGCCTGGCGGAGTACGAAGCGATTGAGGGCTTCGTGAAGTGGGCGGGGTGAGTGGCGCGTGGCAAGTTGCAGATCGTGAGCCCAGGGACTGCAGTCCCTGGGCTTTTTTCTTGCGCGACGTGCTATGCGGTTGTCAGAGAGCTTGTATCACAGGTGATGGCTCGCGGGTTTTGGTTATGTTGGCCTTTGAGTGGCGTTCTTGATAGCGTCAGAGGGGAGATACGCCATGGGTGGCGGGTCTAGGGGAGACATGGGTGGCGTATGTATCACTGGTGATGCAGGTAGCTGTATCACTGGAGATGCCGACCGACGAGTATCGGAGTAGGGGTGTATCGGGGTATCGGAGTGAACGGGGGCAATGGCCAATGGGAGAATGGGCGAGTTGGTTGGTGGGAATGGTGGGTGAATACATGGCCCGGCCCCCGACTTTTGTGGACAACGTATACGGAGTTCGTACAGTATACCATTAACCTAACGAATGTCAAGGCGATTTTTGAAGGGGGAAGAACCGGCGATGCCATCGCCGGCTTTACAGGGCAATCGACGACTGGTGATTCAGTCTTTGAGGCCGCTGGTGGCGATGCCGCGGACGAAGTATTTTTGGGCGATGAGGAAGAGGATGATGACGGGGAGGATGTGCATGAGGCTGGAGGCCATGAGGAGGGGGAGATTGGAACTGCCGTATTCGTCGTTGAAGAGTTGGAGACCGACGCTGACGGTGTAGCGGCGTGTGTCCTGGAGGTAGATGAGGGGGCCCATGAAATCTTCCCAGGCGCCGGTGAAGGCGAAGAGGCCGACGGTGATGAGGGCGGGTTTGGAAAGGGGCATCAGGATTCGCCACCAGATGCCGAAGGGAGAGCAGCCGTCGATCATGGCGGCTTCGTCGAGGGAGCGCGGGAGGGACATGTAGAACTGGCGGAGGAGGAAGATGTTGAAGGCGCCCCCACCGAGGAAGGGCGGGAGGATGAGGGGGAAGAGGGTGTCAACGAGGCCGAGGTTCTTCCAGATAAGGAAGACGGGGATCATGGTGACCTGGCCGGGGAGGAGCATGGTGGAGATGAGGATGGCGAAGAGGATTTTTTTGCCGGGGAAATCGAAGCGGGCGAAGCCGTAGGCGACGAGGGAGGAGGAGAGGACGGTGCCGATGACGCAGAACTGGGTGATGACGACGGTGTTGAGGACGTAGAGGGGGAAGGCGTAATCGCGGACGGTGAAGGCTTCGACGAAGTTTTGCCAGTACCAGGTTTGGGGCGGGGCGATAGGTGATTGGGAGAATTCGCTGTTGGTTTTGAAAGCGGTGAAGAGTGACCAGAAGAGCGGGGTTAGGAAGACGAGCGCGAGGGCGATGACCAGAGAGTGGAGGAAGAGGGAGAAGAGGGGATTGGTGTCGCGCGACTTAGGCATGGCGGGAGTATAACGTGGGGGGCGGGGCGGTGGGTATTGGGTATTGGGTATGGCGCCCGTTGGTTGGGGGCGTGGGGTTGCGATGGGAGAGGTTCGCGAAGAGCAAGCTCTGGTGAGAGCAGAGGCGCAAGGGGCACTTTTCTTTTATAGGGATGCGGTGCATGATTTGGGTGGGTGATGAATGACTGATACGACTTGGTTTCGGGAGGCGAAGTTTGGGCTTTTTGCGCATTGGGGTATTTACTCGGCGATTGGTCGCGGGGAGTGGGTGCTGAATCGCGAGCGGATGCCGATGGCGGAGTACCGGGCGGCGGCGGCGGGGTTTACGGCGGAGCGGTTCGATGCGGATGCGTGGGCGCAGCTGGCGGTGGAGGCGGGGCAGAAGTATTTTATCTTGACGGCGAAACATCATGATGGATTTTGCCTGTGGGACACGAAGACGACGGACTTTTGTGCGACGAAGATGGGGCCGAGGCGGGACCTCGTGGGCGAGCTGGTGGCGGCGTTTCATCGGCGCGGGCTGAAGATCGGGTTTTTCTTTTCGCTGGCGGATTGGTCACACCCGGCGTACCCGACGCCTTATGCGACGGACTGGCCGGAGCAGTGGCGCAGCGAGCGTGATCGCGAGGAAGTGGTTGGGTATGCGATTGAGCAGATTCGTGAACTGGTGACGAACTATGGGGCGATCGATGTGATGTGGTTTGATGGAGCCGCCCCATCGATGGACGCGGCGAGTTGGCGGGCGGAGGAGATTGTGGGGATCTGCAAGAGGAGCAATCCGCAGATGCTGGTGAACAACCGGTTGTTTGTGCCGGGGGATTTTGATGCGTTGGAGTTGCACTTGTCGCGGCCGGAGTCGGCGCGGCCGTGGGAGACGGATTATCCGATTAATGATTCGTGGGCGTACAACGCGGATGATCGGAATTTCAAGGCGCCGCACGTGGTGTGGCAGAGGCTGCTACAGGCGAACGGGCGCGGGGGGAATCTGTTGTTGAATGTGACGCCGACGAGGGATGGGAGCATTTTGCCCGAGGAGCAGGCAGTGCTGCGGGCGATTGGGAAGCGTGTGCGGCGGGTGAATTATCATGCGGAGGAGATGGGGTATGGGCCGGAGGCGACGCACTTGCGGTGGCTGCAGGGGATGATGCACACGCACAAGGGGAACGCGTTGTACATCCATGCGTGGTACCGGCACGAGGACACGCTGGCGTATGGGTCGGTGGCGAACAAAGTGCTGCGGGTGACGATGGTGGATGATGGGCGTGAGTTGAAGTTTAAACAGGATGAGACGGGGCGGGTGCGGGTGTTTGGACTGCAGCAGACGCCGCGGGATGAGATGGGTTGGTGCATTAAGCTGGAGCTGGACGGGCCGGCGCGGGGATTTGGGGTGGGACATCAGAATCTGAATTTTTGACGAAGGGATGCGGCATGGATTACGAGACGGTGGTGATTACGGGGGCGTCATCCGGTGTGGGCGAGGCGATGGCGAAGCGGTTTGCGGCGGCGGGCAAGCGGGTGTTTGCGATTGCGCGGTCGGCGGAGAAGCTGAAGGCGCTGGCGGCGAGCAGCGGGAACATTACGCCCGTGGTGCTCGATGTGACGGACAACGCCGCGGTGGTGAAGGCGTTTGCGGCGATTGAGAAACAGAAGCCGATCGATGTGCTGATCAATAACGCGGCGGTGTATCACCGGAGTCCGTTTGCGGATCAGGACCTGAAGCGGGTGGATGCGATCATTGACACGAATGTGAAGGGGACGATTTACCCGACGCACGCGGTGCTTCCTTATATGATTGCGCGGAAGCGGGGGCGGATTGTGCAGATCAATAGCGTGGCGGGGACGCGGGGGATACCGACGGAGGCGGTGTATTGCGCGAGCAAGCATGCGATTGTGGTGTTCAGCGAGTCGCTGATGCAGGAATTGATACCGCACAACATTGGGGTGCACGTGGTGAATCCGGGTGGGATCAATACGCCGTTGTGGACGAGTGATGGGAATTTCTATCCGGGGGATAAGAGCAAGCTGATCGAGCCGACGGAGGTGGCGGAGCTGGTGGAATACATTCTGGCGGCGCCGGAGCGGACGGTGTTTAAGAAGGTGGTGTTTTTTCCGACGGGGGAGTGGCATTGAGTTGGCGAGGGGAGCGCAGCGCGTCGTCGCACCCGACCGGCGGCGGAGCCGCTCGGCTCTCTGACGAAGGCCTTTGGCCTTCGTCTTGACTATGAAATTAGGGGACTTATGATTCGGGATATGGGCAAGCTGAGAAGTCTAGGCGTGGTGGCGGTGTTGGCTGTGCTGGGCACGGCGTTGCCGGCGTTGGCGCAGGTGAAGCAAGTGAGCGCCGAGGTGCCGCGGTTGGGGGAGGAATCCAATTCATCAGCACCGATTACTTGGGCGATCGTAGCCGTGGCGAGTATTGGGATTTTGCTCATCGCGTTTAAGAACTCGAAGCGTAATCATATGGATTGAATGAGTCTGGAAGTTGCGCGTTTCGAGCGACCGAACTCGGAACCGACAACTTAAGACTCGATTTTCAGAACTCGGACCTTTCAAGGAGGCAGGCATGACTGGCAAATTACTCATCGCGGGGTTGGTGGTGCTCAACGTGCTGCTGGGGGCGGCGTTGTGGCAGCGGAGCAGCGAGCAGAAGGCGTTTGCGCAGATGGGTGCGGCGAAGCGTAACCTGCTGATCGTGAACGGGGTGTCGGGGAATTCGAACTACATTTATATGCTGGACCTAAACAGCGGGATTCTGTCGGTTTCACGGCCGGACCCGGTTGGGCGTGAGATCAAGTTTGTGGCGGCGCAGGATGTGAATCAGGACCTGGCGCGGGTGCGGTAAGGTTTTTGGATTTGCGAGAGAACCCAGACTACTAACCTGCCTACGGGCATGGAGAATGATATGAAAGCCCAACAACTGACAATCGGCGCCCTGGTGGTGACGGCCATGATGCTTGGCGGTTTTCTGCTGAACAGCCCGGCGCCGCAGGCGCAGGCGGGGATGGTGGAGTCGAAGGACGACTTCACGCTGATGACGGCGGGTCCAGTGAATGATGAGATGGTGATCATCATTGATAACCGGAACCAGAAGTTGATTTCGTACCGGGTGCAAAACGACCGGATCAACTTTGTGGCAAGCGGGAACCTGAACCAGTTGTTCCCGGCGGCGAAACGGCCGTAAAAAGTAAGGCCCGGGGTGGACCGGGGATTCTGAGCGCGGGCGTGACGCCCCAGAGCGCAGGGCTGATGATGGAAGCATTATTGGCCCTAGCTGCCGGGGAATAGTTGCCCAGCGTTAAAGAATTTAATTTTTTCGTAGTCACGGCACTTGCTTTGCAAGGCGGGCGCGGTTATAGTGCTGGACTATGAAATGTTTGGCCAAAACATTTTTGCCTGCCCTTATTCCCTCTTTACAAACCGTTAAAAAGCTCGTTGTGAAACCTGACCAAAAGGCCACGGCGTAAGTGCCGGAACCTTTAGCTCGCGAGGTGTATTCATGCGTGTAACGCAAGTGCGTGACTATTCTAAACGTGGCGATGCGCTGGCGATCCCAAATCTGATCGACGTGCAGACAGCCGCTTACAAACGTTTCCTGCAGGCCGACGTGCCGACGGAGAAGCGCAAGAGCGACGGCCTGGAAGCGTTGCTTCGGGAAGTGTTTCCGATCGAGTCATATGACGGGAACATGAAGCTGGAGTACATCAGCTACGACCTGAGCAAGCCGCGGTACACGCAGGACGAGTGCCGGGCGTTGCGGCTGACCTACGGCATGCCGTTCCGGGTGAAGGTGCGGCTGCACCGCAAGGACAAGCAGGACGTGCTGGAAGAAGCCATTTACCTGGGCGAAATTCCGATCATGACGGGCGGTGGTGAGTTCATCATCAACGGTGCCGAGCGCGTGATCGTGAGCCAGCTGCACCGGTCACCCGGTGTGGACTTTGTGATTGAGACGCAGGAAGGCGACCGCCCGCTGCACGCGGTGCGTGTGATTCCGGAGCGCGGCAGCTGGATCGAGATCAACGTCACGAAGAAGGACGTGCTGGCGGTTCGTATTGACCAGTCGAGCAAGATCCCGGCGACGACGTTCCTGCGGGCGATGGACGAGAAGTTCTCGACGAACGAAGCCATCCTGCGGTTCTTCTATGAATGCGAGACCGTGCCGGTGGGCCAGCTCAAGGGCGATTACTATGCCGTGGGCGCGGTGGTTGACACCGAGACGGGCGAAGAGATCGTGAAGAGCGGCGCCATGATCGGCGACGCGGTGGCGAAGCTGCAGGCTTCGTCGATCAAGAAGGTCGAAGTCATCAAGAAGGTGAACGACCCGGTCATTCTGAACACGATCCAGGAAGACGGCTGCTTTAACTATGAGCAGGCGTTGTTGAAGATTTACGGCCGTCTGCGTCCGGGCAATCCGCCGCACGTGGAGAAGGCCAAGACGCTGTTCCACGAGAAGTTCTTTGACGCGAACCGTTACCGGCTGGGCCGGGTGGGTCGTTTCCGCATCAACCGCAAGTTCGACCAGAACGTGCCGGAAGATGTGATGACGCTGCGTGCGGAAGACATTCTGAACAGCTTGAAGTACGTGATGGGTCTGCGTGCGGGCGAAGGGTATGTCGATGACATCGACCACCTGGGCAACCGCCGTCTGCGTACGATCGACGAATTGGCGAGCGAAGAGCTGCGCAAGGGCTTTTTGAAGCTGCGTCGGACGGTGCAGGAGCGCATGTCGCTGAAGGATCCGAACGAACTGACGAAGATCGTGGAGCTGGTGAACAGCAAGTCGATCAGCAGCTCGATCGAGTTTTTCTTCGGTCGCAGCGAGCTGTCGCAGGTTGTGGACCAGACGAACCCGCTGTCGCAGTTGACGCACGAACGCCGCCTGTCGGCCCTTGGCCCGGGTGGTTTGAACCGCAAGCGTGCGGGCTTCGAAGTGCGTGACGTGCACATTTCGCACTATGGCCGCGTCTGTCCGATTGAAACGCCGGAAGGCACGAACATCGGTCTTATCGCGTCGCTGGCGATCTATGCCGGCATCGACGAGTACGGCTTCCTGATCACGCCTTACCGCGTGGTTGAGAACGGCAAGGTGAACGGCGAAAGCAAGTACCTGCGTGCGGACGAGGAAATGAAGTCCGTGCTGGCGCCGCCTGAAGTGGTGAACCCGGAGAACGGCAAGGTCAAGACCGAGTTGGTGCTGGCCCGCGTGAATGGCGAATTGAGCCAGATCAAGGGCGGCGACGTGCAGTACGTCGACATCTCGCCAAAGCAGACCGTGGCGGTCTCGGCGGCGTTGATTCCGTTCTTGGAGCATGACGACGCGAACCGCGCACTCATGGGTTCAAACATGCAACGCCAGGCGGTGCCGCTGCTGGTGACCGAAGCTCCGGTCGTGGGCACGGGCATTGAAAAGCAGGTGCCGACGAACTCGGGCATGGTGATCAAGGCGGAACGCGCCGGCACCGTGACGCACGTGGATGCGAAGCGCATTGTCATTGATAACTCTGACGAATACGTGCTGCGTAAGAACCACCAGTTGAATGACAAGACCTGCCTCACGCAGAAGCCCCTCGTGACGATGGGCCAGCGTGTGAAGAAGGGTCAGATCATCGCGGACGGCCCGGCTTGCGATAAGGGCGAACTGGCCCTGGGCAAGAACGTGCTGGTCGCGTTCATGACGTATGACGGCTACAACTTCGAAGACGCCATCGTGATCAGCGAAAAGCTGGTTAAGAAGGACGTGTTCACTTCGATTCACATCGAAGAGTTTGATATTGAAATCCGCGAGACCAAGCTGGGTCGCGAGGAATTTACGCGCGATATTCCGAACGTGTCGGAACGGGCGCTGAAGAACCTCGATGATGCGGGCATTGTTCGCATCGGTACCCGCGTGGGCCCGGGCGACATCCTGGTGGGCAAGGTTGCGCCGAAGAGCAAGACCGAGCTGTCACCGGAAGAGAAGCTGCTGCACGCGATCTTCGGTCGCGCTGGCGAAGACGTGAAGAACGACTCGCTGGAAGTGCCGGCCGGTACGGAAGGCGTGGTCATCGGTGCGCAGAAGTTCAGCCGCCGCATGCACATGTCGGAAGACCAGAAGAAGCAGCTGCAGAAGGACATGAAGAAGTACGCCCAGGAGCAGGATCACCGTGCGGTGGGTCTGTTCAAGCAGATGGCGGACGAGATCAACGAAGTGACGGGCCAGACGATGGTCGACCCGGGCACGCGTCAGAAGGTCGGCAAGAGCGACATCGACGAAGTTATTCTCGAGCAGATCGCCAACTTCAGCTTTAACTGGGTGAAGGGCAGCGAAGAAAGCCGGAAGCAGGCGGAGACGATCTTCAAGCGTTACGACGCCCGCATCAAGGCGATCTTTGAAGAAAAGGAACGCAAGCTCGATCACATGAAGCGCGGCGACGAGTTGCCTTCGGGCGTGCTCGAGATGGTCAAGGTTTACCTGGCCACGAAGCGTCCGCTGTCGGTTGGTGACAAGATGGCCGGCCGCCACGGTAACAAGGGTGTGATCGCCCGTATCGTGCCGGAAGAAGACATGCCGTTCCTGGATGACGGTACGCCGGTGGACATCCTGCTGAACCCGCTGGGCGTGCCGAGCCGTATGAACGTCGGTCAGATTCTCGAGACACACTTGGGTTGGGCGGCAGCGATCCTGGGCTTCCAGGCGGTCACGCCGGTCTTCGACGGTGCGGAAGAGCGTGAAATCGCGGCCGCGGTTGAAGAAGCCAACAAGCACGTGCGTGAACGTAAGAAGGATTTGGAATCGTCGAAGAAGGCTCCGCCTGCGGATGAAATCTTCGTCGAGATGCCGCCCTCATTTAAGGTGCAGTTGTTCGACGGCCGCACGGGCGAACCGTTCGAACAGAAGACGACGGTGGGTTACATCTACATGCTGAAGCTGCACCACCTGGTGGACGACAAGATTCACGCCCGCAGCACGGGTCCGTACTCGCTCATTACGCAGCAGCCTTTGGGCGGCAAGGCCCGCACGGGCGGTCAGCGTTTCGGCGAGATGGAAGTGTGGGGCCTGGAAGCTTACGGCGCCGCTTACATCCTGCAGGAACTGCTGACGGTGAAGAGCGACGACGTGGAAGGCCGCACGAAGATCTACGAGAGCATGGTCAAGGGCGTGAATACGCTCGAGGCCGGCACACCGGTGAGCTTCGACGTGCTCTGCAACGAAATCCGCGGTCTGGGTCTCAACATCAGCTTGGAGAAGAAGAAGATTTAAAGGGTCTTCGCCCCCCCACCGTTGACGTCAAAGTAAGTGTGATGAACTGAATGAACGCCTGATTTGAAAGGCTTACGATAATGGCTGAAACGATTTACGATCGCGTTAATGATTATGGCTCGGTAAAGATTGCCCTGGCTTCGCCGAACGACATTCGTTCGTGGAGCTTCGGCGAAGTGAAGAAGCCCGAGACCATCAACTACCGCACGTACCGCCCGGAGCGGGACGGCCTGTTCTGCGAACGCATTTTTGGTCCGGAACGTGACTGGGAATGCGCCTGCGGCAAGTTCAAGGGCACGAAGTACAAGGGCATCATCTGCGATCGCTGCGGCGTGAAGGTGACGCACAGCCGCGTGCGCCGCAAGCGCATGGGCCACATCAACCTGGCCGCCCCGATCGTGCACATCTGGTTTTTCAAGGCGATGCCGAGCCGGCTGGGCAACCTGCTGGACATGAAGACGAGCGACCTGGAAAAGGTTGTTTATTATCAAGATTACATGGTGGTTGATCCGGGTACGACCACGCTGAAGAAGAAGCAACTGCTGACGGAAGAAGAGTACCGTGAAGCGCGCGAGAAGTTCGGCGAGAGCTTCAAGGCGGACATGGGTGCAGAAGCCGTCCGCACGCTGCTGACCGCGATGGATCTGAATGTTGAACAGCAGAACATCCGCGCGGCGATCGACAAGACGAACAGCAAGCAGAAGATCAAGGACCTGACGAAGCGGTTGAAGATCGTGGAAGCGATCCGCAACTCGGAGAACAAGTCCGAGTGGATGATCTACGATGTCATTCCGGTGATTCCGCCGGATCTGCGTCCGCTGGTGCTGCTCGAGAGCGGCAACTTTGCGACGAGCGATTTGAACGACCTGTACCGCCGCATCATCAACCGTAACAACCGGTTGAAGAAGCTGGTGGACCTGAACGCGCCGGAAGTCATCATCCGCAACGAAAAGCGTATGTTGCAGCAGGCGGTGGATGCGTTGTTTGACAACGGCCGCTGCCGTCGTCCGGTGCTGGGTTCTAGCAACCGTCCGCTGAAGTCGCTGACGGACATGATCAAGGGCAAGCAGGGCCGCTTCCGTGAGAACCTTCTCGGTAAGCGCGTCGACTACTCGGCCCGTTCGGTCATCGTGGTCGGTCCGGAACTGAAGATTCACCAGTGCGGTCTGCCCAAGAAGATCGCGCTGGAGTTGTACCAGCCGTTCATCATCCGCAAGCTCAAAGAGCATGGCCTGGCGGACACGATCAAGTCAGCCAAGAAGATGATCGAACGCCGCGACAAGGAAATCTGGGACATCCTGGAAGAAGTCATCAAGGGTCACCCGGTGCTGCTGAACCGTGCACCGACGTTGCACCGAATGGGCATTCAGGCTTTCGAGCCGGTCCTGATCGAAGGCAACGCCATCAAGATTCACCCGCTGGTGTGTAAGGGCTTTAACGCCGACTTCGACGGCGACCAGATGGCAGTGCACCTGCCGCTGTCGGTTGAAGCGCAGGCGGAAGCGCACATCCTGATGATGTCGACGCACAACATCTTCTCGCCGGCATCAGGCGCCCCCATCATGGGTCCGTCGCAGGACATCGTGCTTGGTATTTATTACCTCACGGTGTCGCACAAGGGTGAAGCTGGCTATCGCGAGCCGGGCAAGGAACTCAAGTTCCGCGGCATCGACGAAGCGTTGCTGGCGCACGCCCGCAAGCAGATCGGCATGCACACGCCGATCAAGGTGCGTATCGACCGCGACCTGATTGTGGCGGGCGATTCAAAGGCGATCGAACCGACGCCGGCGAACAAGATCGTCATCACGACGGTCGGCCGTTTGATTTTCAACGACATTCTTCCGCCGAAGATGCCGTTCTATAACTATGCGTTGTCGGCCAAGGGCGGCAGCCGCGTGATCGCGGATTGCTACCGCATTCTGGGTCGTCCGGCGACGATTGACCTGCTGGACAACATGAAGGAACTGGGCTTCCGCAACTCGACGCTGGCGGCCCTGTCGTTCGCAATTACCGACCTGCGTATTCCGCAGCGTAAGCAGGAAATCATCGATGCGGCCCAGAAGAAGGCTGACCGCGTTGAGAAGAACATGAGCATCGGCGCTATCACCGAGCGTGAACGTTACAACGCGTTGCTCGACATCTGGGCGCACGCGCGTGAAGAAGTCACCAAGGAAATGATGAAGGAACTCGAGAACGACACCCGCGACGACGCCGGCCGTCCGCTGACGCCGGGCGATGCGAAGGGCAAGCCGTTCTTGAACCCGGTCGGCCTGATGGCTGACTCGAAGGCACGTGGTAGCGTCGACAACTTCCGTCAGCTCGCGGGTATGCGTGGTCTGATGTCGAAGCCGTCGGGCGAGATCATGGAAACGCCGATTAAGACGAACTTCCGTGAAGGCCTGTCGGTGCTTGAATACTTCACGTCGACGCACGGCGCCCGTAAGGGTCTGGCCGACACGGCGTTGAAGACGGCTGACTCGGGTTACCTGACGCGTAAGCTGGCCGACGTGGCGCAGAACGTGATCGTCGGTCGCAACGACTGCGGCACGCAGAACGGAGTGCGTAAGACTGCCATCTATAAGGGTGAGCAGGTTGACGTGCCGCTGCGTGAAGTGATCATGGGCCGGTGCTCGGCGGACACGATCGTGAACCCGATCACCGACGAGACGATCGTGCACGAAGGTCAGATCATCACGGACACGATCGCGGCGAAGATCGAAGCGTTGAACATTGAAACGGTTCGCGTGCGTTCGCCGCTGACTTGCGAATCGTTCGTCGGCGTGTGCGCCAAGTGCTACGGTGTCGATCACTCGACCAACAAGCTCGTCGAAGAAGGTCTCGCGACCGGCATCATCGCTGCCCAGTCGATCGGTGAACCCGGCACGCAGCTGACGATGCGTACGTTCCACACCGGTGGTGTGGCGACGCGCGAAATGTTGAAGAACGATCTTCGCGCCAGCGTGGCGGGTACCCTCGAGTACCGCGACTTGGGCGAAGTGGACGTGGTCGATGCCGAAGGCGGCAAGCATACGGTGGTGCTGCGTCGTAACGGTGAGATCGCGATTCTTGACAGCAAGGGCCGCGAACTCGACAAGCAGAAGGTGCCTTACGGCGCCACGCTGTTGGCGAAGGACAAGCAGACGGTGAAGGCGGGCGAACAGATCGCGATCTGGGACCCCCACCGTACGCCGATTCTGGCCGAGAAGGACGGTCGGGTTCGCTTCGAAGACATCCAGGAAGGCGAAACGGCCCGTGCCGAAACCGAAGGCAAGGGCGACAACCGGAAGCGTCTGGTCATCGTGGAGCACAAGGGCGAGCGTCACCCGCGCATCGTCATTGAGGATCCGGCCGATGGCAAGATTTTGGACTTCCACTACCTGCCGGCGAAGGCGCGTATTGACGTCGACGATGGGCAGGTTGTGGTGGCCGGTCACCTGCTGGCCCGTCAGCCGAAGGAATCAAAGGGTACGTCGGACATCACGTCCGGTCTGCCCCGCGTTACGGAGCTGTTCGAAGCCCGTAAGCCGCACGATCCGGCAGTGATGGCCGAGATTTCGGGTACGGTTGAACTGCAGTCAGATAAGCGTCGCGGCAAGACGACGATCATCATCAAGGGTGCGGGCGGCGTTGAGAAAGAACACCACGTGCCGAACGACCGCGTGTTGCGCGTGCACACGGGCGACACGGTTGAGGCCGGCGATCCGTTGATCGAAGGTCCGATGGTGCCGCACGACATTCTGCGAATTCGCGGTGAAGAGGCTCTCTATGAGTACCTGATCACGGAAGTGCAGAACGTGTACCGCACGCAGAACCAGAAGATCTCTGACAAGCACATCGAGATCATCATCAGCCAGATGATCCGCAAGGTGAAGGTTGATAACGCGGGCGACACGAAGTTCCTGCCGGGCGAAGTTGTGGACAAGTTCCGCTTCCGCCAGGGGAACGAGCAGCTCGCGAAGATGCTGAAGATCGACGATCCGGGCGAGACCGAGCTGCAGATCAACCAGGTGGTGAGCCGCGACGAGCTCAAGGAGATCAACGCGAAGGCCGAGGAAGCCGGCAAGAAGCCCGCGAAGGGCAAGAAGCCGAAGTTCGCCACGGCCAAGACGTTGCTCTTGGGCATCACGAAGGCTTCGCTGCAGAGCGAGTCGTTCGTGTCGGCGGCGAGCTTCCAGGAAACCACGAAGGTGCTGACCGAGGCCGCGATTGCGGGCAAGATCGACACCTTGCAGGGCCTGAAGGAGAACGTCATCCTGGGTCACCTGATCCCGGCTGGCACGGCGTTCAAGCCGTACCAGGATATGACGATTGCTCACTACGGTCTGCCGATCGAAGAAGCGGACGACGACATGGACATCATGGACGCGACGCCGGAATCGATGGGCGTGCCGTCACCGGCACCGGCGCAGCAGGCCGAGACGGCCGGCGCGGAATAATCCGCATTCGCAATATCGAATCCCCGAAGGGCGAGGCCGAAAGGTCTCGCCCTTTTTCGTTTTGCGGGGCATAATGACCGCGCGGTGTGGAAAAGGGGTTCAGCATGAATCGCACGGTGATCGTTGTTGTCGGGGCACTGCTGTTCTTGGCGGCATTGGTGGCGGGGGTTTTGCTCGCGGGATTTTTGTGGTTCGCTTCGGCGAGCAAACCGATGGTGATACCGCCAGCGCCCGCGACGCGAAGCAGTGAACTGGTGCCGACGCCGGCGGACAACCCGCCGAAAGTTGAGGCGCCTGCGGTGCCGAAGGATGCGGTGGTTTACACGACGGATTTCACGGGCGAAGTTGGGCCGGAGTGGTCGCACACGAAGGTAATGAAGACGCCGACGAAGCGACCGTATTTGGGCGGGTTTGTGGAGCAGCCAGTGACGTTTGCACACACGAATTTGCCGAAGCACAAGTATGTGCGGGTGACGTTCGATTTGTTTCTGCTGCGGTCGTGGGATGGGTCGTCGAAGACATGGGGCGAGAAGATCTTTGACATTGATGTGGCGGGCGGTCCGCGGTTGCTGCACACGACGTTTGGAAACTGCGGGTTCTTCCGGGACAACAACGAGCAGGCATTTCCGGATACGTTTCCGTGTCGGCCGCACCCGGCGTGGACGGGGGCCAGCGAGAAGCAGACGCTGGGCGTGAAGCAGGGATGGGGCGGGGCCGATCGCACGTTTGACGTGTCGAGCGTGTACAAGATGGTGCTGACGTTTCCGCACGAAGGGCCGGGGCTGGCGATGACGTTTAAGGCCACGATGCGGAAGTACAAGGACAAGTCGTGGGGATTGGGCAACTTTAAGGTGGAGACACTGGCCGAGGGGACGAAGCTGAATGACGCGGAGTTGGCACAATGCTGGCGTGAGCTGGGCGATGCGGACCCGACGGTGGCGTTTAGGGCGCAGTGGCGTTTGATCGAGGCGGGCGAGGCGGCGACGACGTATATCGGAACGCACTTGTCCGAGCCATGTGAACCGACGGACGCGGACCTGGCGAAATGGCTGGATGAGACGGCGGCCGAGGAATGGGCGATTGCCGGGCCGGCGTTTATGCGGCTAAAGAGTGGCGGGCTGCGAGCGGCCAACCTGATTGAGAGCCGCCTCGCGACGAACCCGCCGAGCACGAAGTACACGTGGCTGCAACGCGAGTTGGCCACGCAGTTGAAGAACTACCCGGAGAGCCAGACAGAGCTGCGACAGCACCGGGCAAAGCGGGCGCTGGAAGTGATCAACACGGCGGCGAGCCGGAAGCTGGCGGAGGGTATACCGGTGCATGCGAGCGGCGACGTGCCGTGAGCGTGTGTGGGTCCGTTTTTGCTGTCGCAGGGGCTGTTTGCTTGTCGATAGTGAACTATTGGAAATGACCCATGCACGTAAGCTGAGGGCCGCATGCCTGTAACGCTCGACCAGAAACCTGCCAAGACGGGCCGCACCGTTGGTGAGACGCTGGATTTGATTCGCGCTGAGTTGCCCGAGGGGCGGGTGATTGTGAACGTGCAGCTCAACGGCGAAACGTTGGATGCAACGAACTTGGCGCTGCATCGTCAGACGGCCATCGACGCGCAGAACCTTGCGGTGGAGACGACGCCGAAGGCGGAGTTGGCGCGGGCAACGATCGGCAAGATTGCGGCACTGATTGAGTGGCTGCACCCGCGGCATGCCGAGACGGCGGCGCTGTTCGAGAAGGGGCAGCACACGGCGGGGCTGGAGAAGCTGAAGGAATTGTTGTCGGCGTGGGGGCAGATCCAGGCGGCGTATAGCGGGCTGGTGACGTTGATGGGACTGGACCTGGCGACGCTGCAGGTGGGCGAGCGCAGCGCGAATGGGGTGCTGTCAGATTTTGCGGGGCAGTTGTCAGAGATACAGAACGCGCTGGTGAACCAGGACATGGTGCTGCTGGCGGATGTGCTGCAGTACGAGGTCGACAACATTGTTACGAGTTGGGTGGCGTTGCTGGAGGCGACGCTGGCGCGGGTTGAGCACTGAACGGTGCGCGAGGCAAAAATGAAAAAGCCGCGCAATGGGCGCGGCTTTTTTCGTTTTGCTGTTTCAGCGGCTTAGTTGCGATAGCCGAAGCCGAAGTAGAAGCTCTCGCTGCGCTGGTACCGCGGGTAATGGTAGACCGGCGGGCTGTAGTAGACAGGCGGTTGGTAGACGACGGGGGGACGATAGACCGGCGGGCAATACACGGGGGGCGGCGCGTAGACCGGCGGGCTGTAGTAGACCGGCGGTTGATAGACGGGCGGGGCGTAGTAAACCGGGGGCCGTGGGGCACAGTAGCCGCCGTAGCCGCCACTGCTTACACCGACGCTGAAGCCCCAGCGGGGGTGATCCGCGCGAGCGGAGTCGGTCAGGGACGCGAAGCCGGCGATCAGCGCCGCTCCTACGAGGATGGTTTTGATGGTGATCATGATTTGCCCCTAAATAGAGGTCGTAACGCAATTTAGCGTCGTCTGCCGCGGCCATTGTGCTGTGGCAATGCGTTAGACAACGCGGCTATGCGAAGGTTAGTACGTGCGGTCAGCTCATCTGTTCGGCAGTGCGGCGGAGGCCTTCCTGGTAGAGGGCCTTAATGTCTTTACAGATGCGAACAAACTCGACCCGGTCGTGCTCAGGCAGATTGCCGAGGACTTCGACATTCTTGGCGATGCGGGCGGAGCGGAATTCGTTGTAGACGCGGAGGCCGGCATTGGTGAGGGTGACATCGATTTTGCGTTTGTCCTGCTGGTTGAGTTCGCAACGGATCAGGGGTTTATCGAAGCCGGACTCGAGGGAGCGGATGATGCGGGACATTTGGGCCGGCAGGACGCCGATGGAGCGTTGGAGTTCGCCGACGGTTCTGGTCTGGCCGTTGACGAGGGTATCGAGGGTGAGGAATTGGGATTCGGAGAGGTCGGCAGCTTCGCCGTGATGGCGCGCGGAGAGGCGTTCACGCCAGGCGAGAACAGTCAGACAGAAGATCTCTTCCGCCATACTATCGATGGAGCCGATAGTGGATGAAGCCACATCACTCATAGGACACTAAGTCATTTGTAACGCCAACTATCTTAACTGTTGGCAGGCCGACAATCAAAGTGCCCGGACTTACTTGGCGGTGGGCGCGGTTACGGTTTTTTCGGGACGGGTGAAGCGTTCGGCATTCATAGGTTGAGTGGCGGCGGGCCGGGTTGATGTTGCGGGACCGGTGGCGGGAGCCGTGGTGACGGGGGCTACACGAAGTTGCTCAGCAAGTTGCAGGGCCCATGCGGCGGCGACGGGATCTTTGATGGTGCCGGCAAAAGTCTTAAGGTCGGCGATCGCGGGCGGGATCGCTTCTTTGCCGAGGGTGATGGCACGGGCCTGCCTGCGCCAAGCGAGCATCATGAGGACGGCGGGATCGGTGCTGGTGGCCTGGGCGTTCAACGCTTCTTCGATGTCGCTGGGCAGGTTGATGACCGGGGCCATACGCAGGGCGAAGGCAACGAGAACAGGATCATCGCTCTTGATGCGATTGATGAGGGCGACAATGAGATCGTTGCGGGCGTTGGCGATCTCGCGGGCGTTGGGGGCCTTGCCGCCGTCGGGGGGAAGACTGGCACAGAGCACGAGGGCAACGGCAGTCTTGGTGAGCTGGGTCGCGCGCGGCTGACGTTCGAGTGCCTGGAAATCGCGGACAAATCCGAGCAAGTCACGCAGCGGCGCGCCGGTGCGTTCAACATCGCCGGCGATCAGCGTCTGGCCGCCCACGCCCGGCTGAACCTGGAACGCACGGCCATCACGCGTGGCGACGATCTGGGGATCTACGATCGCGCTGATGGACAGCGGCATGGTGCGCAGCGGGTTGGACCAAAGGAGATCAGCGAGGAGGCCCTGGTCGATTCGCACGGTGTAGCTGAACGATTGGCGGCGCTCGATGCGATAGACGCGGTGCCGAGCATCGATGCCGAAGGCGCCGAGCGGTTGGCCGCCGCTGCCGCGCAACACGCCGGCGAGTGCGAGTTGCGTTTTGAAGGGGGCATTAGGGCCGACGGGCAGGGGTGAGTCCCAACCGTTGGTTGCGCGGATCTCGAGGATCAGCGGTTCACCGAAATCGACGCGGCGTTTCTGCGGCGCAATACTTATGAGCTGCAGGTCGCGCGGTTGACGATGCGCGGCGTAGTAGGTTTGCGGGAGCATCTTGACGATGGTGGTTAGTTCTTTGCTGAGGGAGGTCTCGGGGAGCTTGATGCCGCCGGCGCGAGCGAGGGCGTTGACGTGCAAGGCGGTGAGGCCGGTGGGATGGTCGGCGTGGAGCTCTTCGAGGATCTTGCGGAGGCCGGCGGTGTCTTTCTCTGCGAGGGCGACCTGGGCGAGGCCGAGCGCGGATTGAACATCGCGGGCGGCGAGAGGCGCCAGTCGTGCCTTGGCGCCGGCGAGATCACCTTGACGGAGCGCGAGCCAGCCACGGAGGCGGGCGGCGACTTCGGAATCAGCATCTTTTCGGGCGGCGTAGGCTTCGACGCCGTCGGCGGTGTCGGCGGCCAGGTCAGGCAGGTGGGCGAGCTTGGTGTAGAGAACCGCGGCGATCGTGGAGGCATCATCGGGATTGGCCTTGAGCATTGCGGCGAGTTGTTTGCGGACGAGGTCGGCAGGCTGGGTTTCGGCGGCTGGCGCGGTGGACGGTGCGGTTGCGCTGGCGGGTGCCGTAGCGGTGGCCGGGGCCTTGCCGGCATGCACGGGACCTTCGCGCAGCATGGCGCGGGCGAGATTGACGCCGGCGGGGGCATCGTCGATGGCGCCGAGGCTGTCGAGGATGGGGACGGCTTCGCGCAGGCGATCAGCGGCGGCCATTTCGAGGGCCATTTCAAACATCAGCGTCGGCGGCAGGGCGCCGGTCTGGATGCGGACTTGCTCAAGTGCGGCGACGAAAAAGTCGGTGGCGGCATCGTGCAGGTTGGCCGCGGCGAGGATTCGGCCGCCGGCGAGCCAGGCTTCGGTTTCGTAGGGATTGGCCTTGAGCAGCGCGACCAGGGCCGTGAGGCGTTCACTTGCGGGGCGGCGCTCGGTGGCGGCGAGGCGGGCGGATTCACGCAGGGCCGGCAGGTTGAGGTCGTTGAGTTTGAGGGCGTCGGCGATAGCGGCGCGAGCTTCGGCGTTTTCGCCGCGTTCGGAGCGCAGGGCGGCGACGCGCATGAACATTTCGCTCCGAACCTGCGGATCGAGGCGTTCGTTCTGGGCGGCGTTCTGGAAAGTGGCGAGGCGCTGTTCCATGGCCTGCGATGCGGCGGCGACGGTGTCGAGAAAGCCAACCTGAGCGACGAGATGGCCCGCATCAAGACGCAGTACCTGGCGGTAGGCATCACGGGTGAGGTCGCTTTGCTGGGAGGCTTTGGCAGCCTCGGCGAGGAGCATGAGCGTCTCAACGTTGGTGGGATCGAGGCGATTGGCCGCTTGAAGGAGATTGGCGGCTTGCGAAGCGGCGGCCTTCGAGTCGAGGGTGCTGTCGCGGCCGCGGGCGCGGGCATCATCGATCAAGCGGTCGGCGAGGACTGCACGCGCGGCGCGCTCTTCAGGCGTTAGTTCGGCTGGGGTCTGCGCCAGCGCCACCGCCGGCAGGAGCAGCGAAAGCGTAACGAAAACAGCATTTTTGAGCATATCACCACCACATTTGGCCACCCGGGACGTTATAGCCCGAGCGGTATTGATTCGCAATCGCAGTTCAGCGTCCCATGCGTCTGCGATGACGCCGCCAGAGCATGATTGCCGAGAAGAACAGGACGGCCCAGAACAAGGCTCCGGCAGCCAGCGCGAAGAAGTACCAGGGCAGATTCAAGGTGGTCTTCAACGTGTGCACTTCGGCCAGCATCAGATGAACCCGTTCGCGCGACAGTATTGGACGTAATTGACAATGCCCCTGCTGAGCGGCGTCTGCGGTGCGTAACCCAGGAGTTGCCGTGCCTTGGAGATATCAGCCACGTAGCGTGTCACCTCGCCGGTTTGGGACGGCTGGTAGGTCGCGTTGGCGGATTTGCCGGTGGCGAGTTCGATGAGCGTGACGAGGTCGTAGAGTGTTTGTCCCTGGCCGTAGGCGAGGTTGATGGTCTGGTTGGTGATGCGGCCAGTGGTGATGGCGTCGATGCCGGCGACGATGCCGCTGACGCAGTCGTCGATATAGGTGAAGTCGAGCATCTTGTCGCGACCGAAGACGACGATGGGCTCGCCACGGGCGATGGAGCGCACAAACAGCGGGATGACGCGGGTCATGCGGTCGAGATCGTTGTCGTAGCGGCCATAGACATTGGAGAAGCGGAAGATGAGGGTTTTGAGGCCGTAGCAGCGGGAGTAGCTGGCGAAGAAGGCTTCGCCGGCGATTTTGCTGGCGGAGTAGGGCGACTCGGCGACGATGAAATCGGCCATGGATTCGTCGGTGACGTGGCGGAGGATGTCGCCGTAAACTTCGCGTGAGGAACCGAAGAGGATGGGGACGTTAAGAGCGCGGGCGATCTCGAGCGCCGGCTGGAGCATGAGGACGTTCTCGAAGGCTTTGTGCGGTTGTTTGACGAGTTCATGGACCTTGGCGTAGGCGGCAAGATGCACGACTGCGTCAATGTCGCCGGGGCGAAGGCCAACGATGGCGTGAGGGGTGGTCGATTTGGAGAGTTCGAGCAGGTCGAAGAGGCGTGTGTCGACGGCGTTGGACCAGGCATTTGGGCGGCGATCGATGCCGATGACTTTGTCGCCACGGGCCTGTAGTGCGAGCGCCACGTTTGTGCCGATTTGTCCTGAGGAACCGGTGATCAATACTTTCATACAGCCATTATCGGCGAAATTGGGGAAAACCGAAACTGCCAACCGGCGGGTGTGAAAACTTTGCGGATCGCTCATAGAATGCCGTGATGAATCGAAAACCATCCAACATGCTGACGGTCATGGCCATCGCCGCACTGCTCGGCCCCATCGTGGTGACGCTGACGTTATGGTGGCACTCGCCATTGCCGGTACAAGCAGGCACGGCGGTGCCGGCGGGCGTGAAGCCACTGCAGTTGATGCCATCGAGTCGGCCGACGACCAAGCCGGCGGATGCGCCACTGCTGGTGGCAGGCGACCGGCGGAGTATCTGGCTGGCGCGGCCACTGGTGCTGGGCGAGGATGCGCGGGTCTTCACGCTGCTGAACCGGGCCGGGGGCGCCAGCGACAAGGCCAAGGAAAACTGGCTGACGGCGCGGTCGGAGTATGGCGAGTATTTCAGCGGCACGCCGAGACTGTTGACCACCGTGGCGCCGGCGGAGAATGCCGCGGCAAATCAATCATCGACGGCGTACGTGATCATCGGCGAGGGGCGGCTGATCTCGTATGGGCTGTCGAAGTTCATCTCGCAACCGGCGGTGCCCAACGGCAACCGTGCGATGGCGATGACGGCGGCGAATGACGGCGTGTTTGTGCTGGGGCGGGGATCGCTGACGCCGGTGACGCAACCCGCCACGGCGACGCGACCGCGTCTTGACACCCAGCCGGGCACGCAGGCGAGCGAGCCGCAGCCGTGGTCGCTGTATTGGTTTCATAACAGTTTGTGGGATCAACTGCCGACGCTGGGCCGGGACGGCGATGCGGGTGTGCCCGCGGCTGGGGCGACGGTGGTGATGGGCCACGTGGTGGGGTCAGCGCCGGATCCGTCGCGCATCATTGTGGCGTGGGTGAACCCCGATGCGCCAACGATCTTGCATGCGCGGGCGATTGTCTATCGTGACCCGGCACGTGGATGGTCGGCACCGGTGACAACGGTGCTGCCGGGCGAAGCATCGCGGCTGCTGACAACGAACATTGATGGGCGGATGCTCGTGCTCTGGCCGGTGCGCAACATCAGCGATCAGAGCGTTGAGTTGCAAGGCGGGGCGCTGGTGAACCTGCCGGGCAAAGAGAGCGATCTGACGCTGCCGGCGTCGCGGTTGCTGTTGCCGCTGAAACTTGGGGAAGTGTCGCGCAATATTGATGTCAATCGCGACCTGGGCATCGGCACGACGGGCACAATGATTGCGGCCGTGACCAACTCAAGTGAAGGGAAACTGTTTTTTCAGAAGTTTCGAGATAATGGCGAGGCTGATGGCTCCCCCACCGCGATTGAAGTGCGCGGCCCGCAGCCGAACCTCATGCTGTTTCAGAACATCGCGATGATCGTACTGGTGACGCTGCTGGCGGTGTCGCTGTGGCAGTGGCGGAAGAAGCCGCCGGTGTTTGCCGTGCCGGAGGGCATGGTCGTTTCGCAGTTGTCGAAGCGTTTCACGGGTTTTGTGATCGATCTGCTGGTCGCGATCGCGGTGTCGGCGGTAGCGTTCAATATCTATGACCCGGCGGATTGGCAGCGTATTTTGACGTCGTGGGTTGGCGGCTTTGTCAGCCCGGATGCGTTCATGTCGGCACGCGAGTTGTTCTACGTCATTGGGATTTACGTGGGCCACGTGACGTTGAGCGAGCTTTTTCTGGGCCGGTCGATGGGCAAGTTGCTGACGGGCCAGCGGGTGCTGATGCTCGATGGCAAGCCGCCGACAGTGCTTGCGGTGCTGGTGCGCAACCTGGTGCGCTTGCCGGAGCTGTTTGCCGGTGCGGGTATTCTGCTGATTTATATGGTGATTTTGGAGCATCGGCAGCGGCTGGGTGATTTGTTGGCGCGGACGATTGTCGTGCGCCCGCGCGGGCCAGATGACGAGAAACCTGTCGAGAAAAACGAAGACGCCTGATGACGCTGCCCGTTCACCGTTTGAAGGTTGCGCTGGTTGAGCCGGAGATACCGCAGAACACCGGCAACATTGCCCGTTTGTGCGCGGCCACAGGAGCGGCACTGCATCTCGTGCGGCCCCTGGGCTTTTTTCTGAATGACAAGTCGTTTCGGCGGGCGGGCATGGACTACGTGCAGAACGTGGCGATGACGGTGCATGATGATCTGGCAGCACTGATGGAGGTGATCGGCGACCAGCCCATCTGGCTGACGACGGGGTTGGAGTTGACGCCGCCGGCGCAAAGTTTGTGGCGGGTGAAGATTAGTGCCGGGGATTGGTTGTTCTTCGGCAAAGAGACGGCGGGCTTGCCGGCGGAGTTGTTGCAGCGGTTTGTGAATCGCACTGTGCAGATACCGATGCAGCCAGGCACGCGCGGGCTGAATGTATCAACGGCGGCGGGGATTGTGCTGTACGAAGCGCTGCGGCAAGTTACATCATGCCCAGGGTGAGGCGCGCGGCGTCGCTCAGGCGTTCGCGGGACCAGGGCGGATCCCAGACGAGTTCAACATCAACCTGCGGAATCTCGGGGATTTCCTGCACGCGGTGTTTGACCTCGCGCAAGATCGTGCCGGCAACGGGGCAGCCCGGCGCAGTCAGCGTCATCTCGATGTTGATGGCGTTGGTCGGGGCGCAGCGGAGTTTGTAGATGAGGCCGAGGTCGTAGATGTTGAGGGGGATCTCGGGATCGAAGACCGAGCGGAGACGCACGAGGATTTGTTTGAGCAAGTCCTTTTGGTCCGGCGAATCGAAGCCAGTGATCTCGGTTGGAATCGCCGGGGCGAGGCTGTCGAGTTCGCTGATATCGCCGATCTTTTCGCGCATGACTTGTGCGGTGTGATCGGTAGCGAGCGCTTGTTCGAGACTGATGCGTTTCTGTTCGCTCATGGTTTCACGCCGGCGATAAGCGCCGCCTGTTCACGGATTTTCTGGATCATGCCCGCCAGGCCATTGCGGCGGGTCATCGAGAGGTGTTTATCAAGGCCGAGCTTTTCGATGAAGCCGGTGATGTCGAAGGCGAGAATGTCGCGAGCCTTTTGGCCGCTGTAGAGTTTCTGCAGGACGCCGATGAGACCGCGGACGATGTGGGCGTCGGAGTCGGCGAGGAATTCGAGGACGTCTTCGGTCTGCGGCTTCTTGCGGGCGACGAGGTGGACGATGCTTTGGCAGCCGTGGACGCGCGTCGCTTCGGTTTTGAGCACGGTGGGCAACGGTAGCAGCTTTGACCCGAGGTCGAGAATGAACTGGTCGCGATTCTCCCAATCGCCCAGAAAGTCGAAGGTTTCGATCATTTCGTCAGCGGCTTTGCGCACGCTGGCGGCGGAGGCGGGAGCGAAGCGGAGATTCTCAAGGATGGCGAGGGCGTCGCTGCCGGCGGTTGCGGCGGCGGCATTGCGGGCATCATGCACTTCGGTGCGAGCGCGGGTGACGGCGCTGGCCGCCACCTTTTTCAGCGATTCCACGGCGACATCGATGTCGTGCCGGGTGTTGTAAAAGGCGATGCTGATGCGCGCGGTGGAGCCGATCTTGAAATGGTCCATGACCGGTTGGCAGCAGTGATGGCCGGTGCGGACGCAGACGCCGTCGCGATCAAGTTTGCGGCCGACATCGAGCGAGGACACGACGGGATCGGTCATGACGAAGCTGATCACGCCGGCTTTCTGCTTGGCGGTGCCGATGATCTTGAGGCCGGGCACTTCGCTGACGCGTTTGGTGGCGTAGGCGAGCAGGTCGGCTTCGTAGGCGGCGGACTTGCGCAGATCAATGGCGGTGAGATAGTCGATGGCGGCGGCGAGGGCGACGACGCCCTCAATGTTGGGCGTGCCGGCCTCGAACTTGTTGGGGATCTCGGCATATTCGGTACGGGCGAAGGTGACGGACGCGATCATGTCGCCGCCGCCCTGCCAGGGAGGCATTTTGTCGAGCAGTGCCCGCTTGCCGTACATCACGCCGACGCCTGTGGGGCCCATCATTTTGTGGCCGCTGAAGACGTAGAAGTCGGCATCGAGGGCTCGGACGTCGGTCGGGCCGTGGGCGACCCACTGCGCCCCATCGACCACGAACACAGCGCCGGCGCGATGGGCCAGCATGATCATCTTTTCGATCGGGTTGACGGTGCCCAGCGAGTTGCTGACATGGTTGATGGCGACGATCTTGACGCGGCCGGTCTTCAAGAAGCGTTCGTACGCATCGAAGTCGATTTCGCCGGCTTCGTTGATCGGGACAACCTTAAGGGTTGCCCCGGTGGCGGCACAGATCATCTGCCAGGGCACAATGTTGGAGTGATGCTCGAGTTCGCTGATGAGCACTTCGTCGCCGCTGGTCAGATGCTGACGGCCATAGGTGTTGGCAATGAGGTTGATGCCTTCGGTGGTGCCGCGGACGAAGATGCACTCGGCGGGCTCAGCGGCGTTGATGAACTTGGCGACCTTGGCGCGGGTGTGTTCATAGGCAGCAGTGGCGAGTTCGCTCAGTTGGTAAACGCCGCGGTGTATGTTGGCGTTGAGTTTTTCGTAATAGCCGCTGGCGGCGTCGATGACGCAGCGCGGCTTTTGGGTGGTAGCGCCATTGTCGAGATAGATGATGGGCTTGCCGTGGGCCTTGGTGGCGAGCAACGGGAAATCGCTGCGCACCTTCTGGACGTCAAACGCATCAGCGCCGGTTACATGTTCAGAGGTCGTGGTCATGCAGCGTATTCTAGCACGTTCAGGTTGGCCGCGTCATGACTACACGGGCGAAGCGGCTGGCCGGGCATTGGCGAGGGCACCGAGCAAGGCGTCGATATCGAGGGGTTTGCGGAAGAACAGGGTGTCGCCGCCGAAACGCTCGGGATCGATCATGTCGTATTGGCCTGAGATGAAAATGATGCGTGTTTTCGGATGGCGAATATTCAGAAAAGTTGCGAAGCAGTCGCCGGGCATGAAAGGCAAGCCGATGTCGAGCAGCACGGTGGCTGCGGGCCGATCGCCCATGGCGCGGACAGCCTGCTGGCTATCGGCCACGGTTTCAACGTCGTAGCCCTTTGCCGAAAGCAGACGGGCCAAGGCGTCACGCGAGGATTCTTCATCATCAACGATCAGAATGCGATTATTCATAGAACAACTCCTTGACCTGCGGGCCAACGTGATCGGGGCCAGTACACCAGAATGTCAGTGTGACAAGTTGCCGTGAGTGGCTCAAGCACAGCCAGACCATTGATAAATCATGCTTGCATGAACGGTGCGAGTGCGGCATATTGCGGCATTCGCGTGTCAGGGACGATCGCTATGCCGCTAAACTTCTTCTCCAGCAAACGCGCGGCCGTTGTCGCCGCATCGGTGTTTTTTCTCGGCTCTACTGCGTGGGGGCAATCACTCGAGGCGCGCCTGCGGGCGATGCTCAATCGCAACGAAGTGAATGACGCCGCAGTGGGCCTGCACGTTGTGGAGGTCACAACCAAGGGCCCTGTCGAACTGTTTGGCCACCAAACCAACTTGCCGCTTGGCCCGGCGAGCAATACGAAGCTTCTCACCACGGCCGCGGCGCTTGAGACTTACGGACCTAAGGCAACGTTTAAGACGCAGCTCTATAAAGTCGGCGAGGACTTGCTGCTCGTGGGTGGCGGCGATCCAGCCTTGGGCGATGTAACACTGGCCGAGGCGCGTGGCGAAAAAATCACGACGCCGTTTGAGAAGTTCGCCGCGGCGCTCAAGGCGGCGGGCGTCACAAGCTATCGCCACCTGATCATTGATGATCGTGTGTTTGACCGTGAGTTTGTGCATCCGAACTGGCCGGTAGATCAGTTATTGAGTTGGTACTCTGCGCCAATCGGCGGTTTGAACCTGAATGCGAACTGCCTTGACTGGCGGCCCATCGTGAATACGAATGGACGCATCGGCATTGAGTTGATTCCGCCCACGACGTACGCAAGCGTCACGATCAAGGCGACGCGCGGGGCGAAGAATGAAGTGTGGTTGTGGCGCCCCCCCACTGCCAACCGCTTTGAGATGCGCGGCACGGTGGCCCGCACGGCGACGGACGCGGAGTCGGTGGCGATCTACGAGCCGGGCCTGTGGACCGGCACTGTTCTGCGCGATGTGCTGAACGACAGCGGCATCACCAGCACGGGCGAGGTGCATCGCATCGCCGATGATGCGGTGGTGACGAATGCGACGCTCGTCGCCACGGCGGAGACCAAGTTGTTGGATGTGATCCACCGCGCCAACCGCAACAGTGTGAACATGATGACCGAGGGGTTGTGCAAACGCCTGGGCTTTGACGCGACGCGCAAGCCCGGCACCTGGGCGAGCGGCACGGCGGCGATCGAGAAGTATGTGCGGGGCCTGGGCATCGAGGCAGAGCAGGTGTCGCTGGATGACGGTTCGGGATTGTCGAACAAGAACCGGGCGTCAGCACGGGCGTTTACGACGGTGCTGGCCCACGTGGCGATTCAGCCGGGCGGTGACGCATTTGTCGATTCATTGGCGAGGCCGGGCGAGGATGGCACGCTGCGGCGGCGCTTTGCAGGGCTGCCGGTGGCCAAGGCGGTGCACGCCAAAACAGGGCATATTCGCGGCGTAAGTGCGTTATCGGGCTATATCGATGTGCCTGAACGCCCGGCCGATGGCGAACCCTTTAAGGGGCGGCGTTTCGCGTTTTCGATCCTGGTCAATAAATACCAGGGTAACGTCAACCCGTGGCAGGACGCGGTCTGCCAGGAAATCTTCAAATGGGCTGGCGGCAAGTAAACCGCAGGCGTGCCGCGTTTTGACTCAAAGCGAATCGCCTGTCAGGCCGATGTACGATAATATGACGGCGGTTGAACTGATAAGTGAGCGCACGATGGCGGACAATTGGCCGGCGATACAAGCCGCGGCGGGCAAGAGCCTATTGGTCAAGGTCGATGGGCAGAACGAGCCGGCACGCTTCGCACAGGACCGCGCAGCGCGGGTGGTGCGTTGCATCGACCGCCTGGCGCCGGTGGTCAACCCGCGCGTGGAACGAGTTGATCTTGTGCGGATCGCAGCGCTCTATGCATGCGTGGCACAGTGTATTGCCGGTCCGACCCAGATCCCTGATGAATCCGCGTACGACGATGCCGCCGAGATGTTGGCGGATCAGTTGAAGGATCTGCTGCCTGCGGATGATCTGGATGGCGCGATTGCGATTTTGAAGCATCACCGCAAGCGGGTGCCACCAAGCAATGAGGCGAAGTTGCTTGCCGATGCGCTGACGATGGAAGAGTTTGGCTTGATCGGGCTGTGGAACCAGGCCCGCGCGTTTCATAGCGCCGGCAAGTCGGTGGAACAGCTGATTAAGTTGTTTAAGGCGCAGCAGGACTACGGCTATTGGGAAGCCCGGCTGCGCGATGGTTTTCATTTCGATGCCTCGCGCGAGGCGGCCCGGCAGCGTCTCGGGCAGATGAAGGGCCTCTACGAACACCTGCAGCGTGAGCATCTTTGCGAAGACATCGGCGGCATGGGCATTTATTGATCCCCCACCTACAATGCCCGTGTGAATCAGGCACAACTCATCTCGGCACAATGGATTTGGACCGGACCGGGCCAACTGCTGCGCGATCATGCGCTGCTGGTGCGCGAGGGTCATATTGCGGAGGTAGCGCCGCGGTCGCACTTTGCGGGCAGGAACTGTTCTGAAACGCACTACAGTCGGCACATCATCACGCCGGGCCTGATCAACGCGCATACCCATCTGGAACTTGGCTACCTGCACAATCAGTTGCCAGCGGGGCCGTTTGTGCCGTGGGTTGTGCAGTTGATGGCCAAGTACCCGCAGGCCGACGCCATGGCAGCAACTGTGCATGACGCGGTAACGCGCGGCGTGATCGAGAGTCTGCGCGGCGGTGTCACGTGCGTGGGTGACATTACCAAGCAAACGCCCCATGCCCGTGCAGCATTGGCGGGCACGCCGATTCGAGCGGTGAGTTTTGGCGAGTTGCAGGCGATCGGCGCGCGACGTTCGCTGCTGGATGCACGGCTTGTGACTGCGGTTGATGGTACGCACGCTGAATCGCGGTTAACAATCGGCGTGTCTCCCCATGCGCCGTACACGGTGGATGGATTGGCCTTGCAGGACATCTGCAACGACACGCGGTGTGCAGAAATGCCGCTGTGCATGCACCTTGCGGAGTTGCCCGAGGAGGCTGATTTTCTGCGCGACCTTTCAGGAGCGTTGCGCGCGCCGTATGACAGTATTGGCACCGCGTGGGTGCTGGATGACAGCGTGCCGCGGCACCCGGGCGGACCGATCGCATGGGCGAAGCAGTTTGGCTTGTTGAATCGCATCGCGCCGACGCTGCTGGCGCATGTGAATTATGCGAGCGATGATGATCTGGCGATGCTTGCGGCGAATCGCAACGTGGCGGTTGTGTATTGTCCGCGCACGCGGGCGTTCTTTGGCCATGATGCGGTGACGCCCCACCGCTATCGCGAGATGCTGGCCCGCGGCATTAACGTTTGTCTTGGCACGGACTCGCTCGCATCGAACCCGGACCTGCATCTCCTGCGTGAGGCACAGTTGCTGCACCAGCGTGATGCCACGCCGGCGGAGACGTTGCTTGCGATGCTGACGGTTCAGCCTGCGCGAGCGCTGGGGCTGCACGGACTTGGCACGCTAACGCCCACGAGCAGCGCGGACGTGGCGGTGTTTGAGATCGATAGCACGGCACACGCGGTTGAGAGTTTGGTTGCCAACGCCCCCACCGCAACCGCCGTGTACATCAACGGCACGCGCGTTCAGGCGTGAGTTATTCTGCGGGAACTGAATAGACCTGGCCCACATCAGCGGCGTTGCCGAGCCGGTAAGGCACATCGACCAGGCGGTTGCTGCTGCGATTGAAGGTATCGGCGGAGCCGTCGGCAAATGCGAAATTGGTGGTGAAGTCGTTGCGCAGGTCGGTGCCGGGCGAGGTTTCGCGGTAGTAGCCGCGGCCGGTCGGACGCGGGGCCTGGCTGATGTTCATGACAAAGCCGCTGCCAATGTCGGCATGGTTGATAAAGTTTCGCCACTGGCCAGCGGGACTTGTCGCCACGACGCCGCGGCGATCAATAAACGTGCGGTCGCCGACGAGCGCCCAGAAGCGGCGGCCATCGTATTCCCAGGGCTCTTTGGTGCGCAGCCAACGGCCGCCAAAACTGGCGCCGACGCCATCGCCCCAGTAGCCGCCGGCGAAGATGTATTCAACGTTGAGCGAGTTGCTGGTGGTGGGCAAGGTCACGGTGTCGGGCTGCCACACCGGGACAAACGGGCAGACGAAGAAGTTGACGTTCACGTATTGGCGCCAAAGGGGGCGTGCATCTTGCAGCACGCCGGCGTTCCACACGGCCACGGCATTGGGATTGGCGCCCGTGCCTGCGGGGGCGAGTTCGTTGACATGCAGCGGAAGGCGCTGATGTTCGACCTCGTAGGCGATGGAGGCCTGCGCAACCTGCTTTAGGTTAGACAGACAGCGAGCCATGTTGGCGCGGCGCTTCGCGAGCGCCAACGTGGGCACCAGGATCGCGATCAGGAGCGCGATGATGCCGACGACCACGAGCAGTTCAATCAACGTGAAACCGGACCGGCGGCTGAATTGTCGCTTTTCGCACGCTCTACGCATACTCATCATTTTAGACAACGAGCGCCGTGGCTTTCTACTGCAATCTCATTTTCATTTGGCCATGTGGCCGTAGAGGAAATACTCCATGAGATCGTAGCCATTGCCGATGTGCAGGTCGCCCTGGCGTGCAGCTTCTTCGGTATAGGGGAGTTGCACCTGCGGGCGTTTGGGCACGCCGGTGCCGGCGATCGCGAATGGCACAGGTTCATCGTAATGCTTGCGGGTGGTGCACTGCGTGGCGTGGTCGGGCATGATCAGCAAGCGCCAGCCCCCCGCCGCTTCGCCCAGGGATTTGAGCTTCTCAAGAACAGGGCCAACGATGTGCTTGTCGATCGCTTCGATCGACTCGACTTTCTCGGTGTAGTTTGCGGCGTGACTGGCTTCGTCCGGTGCTTCGACGTGGCAGCAGACGATGTCATATTTCTCAATGGATTCGCACGTGACACGGCCCTGTGCAACGTAATCCGTATCGTGATAACTGGTGATGCCCGGGCAATCGAGGTTCTTCCAACCCAGCAGGTTGGCGATGCCGCGGAGCAGATCCACGGCAGTGATCATGGCGCCGTTCTTCTTGAAGCGGCTTTCAAACGTCGGGACGTTGGCGGCGCGGCCTTGGCCCCACAGCCAAATGTGCGAGGCTTCGTTCTCGCCGAGGTCGCGGCGCGTGAGGTTGATGTCGTGGCCTTTGAGCACCTCATGGCTTTTTTCGATGAGGGTGCTCAGCAGGTCGCCGCCCTTGCCCTTGGGCATGTAGCCTTTGATCGGCTGCTCGGGAATGTCGTGCGGCGGCGTGGTCTTCAGGCCGGTGAAGTCGCCGCCACGGAAGGTCATGAGGTTGCGATAGGACACGCCGGGGTAGAAGGTCAGCGGCGTGGTGCCGGCATCGGGTGCGAGGTGCTTGCGGACTTCTTCGAGGAGCAGGCGGGCTTCTTTGTCGCCGATGTGGCCGGCGGAGTGGTCCATCATGATGCCGTCAACAATCGTGACGAGATTGCAGCGGAAGACCCAGTCCTGGGCGTCGAGTTTGAGGCCCATGGCGGCGGCTTCGAGCGGCGCGCGGCCGGGGTGGTACTTGGCGGGGTCGTAGCCCAGCAGGCAGAGCGTGCAGACGTCAGATCCTGCAGAATAACCCGGCGGCGTGGTGCGCACGGTGCCAAGCTTGCCGTTCATGGCGACGGAGTCCATGTGGGGCTTGCGTGCGACCTGCAGCGGCGTTTTTCCGCCGAGGTCATCGATCGGCGTATCTGCGGCGCCATCCGGGATCACGATCACATACTTCATGTTTGGCCCTATCGCATCAAGGTAAGTTGGGTGTTGCCTTAACGATGAGAGCCATACAACTACAAGACCTCCAGCCAGAATGCAACTTCTCAGCGGGTCAGTTGGGATGCTGCACCAGGCCGCGGAAGGTTGCGACCATGTGGCGCACGGCATCATGGGCGATGCTGATCTCGGGGGCTGTGGGCATGTGAAGGGCCGGCGGCACTTGGGCGTGCTGGGCCAGCTTGGCCGTTGCGCGATAGTCGGGGCAAAGCTCGAGCACTTCGAGGGCTTCGACGGCGTCGCGCGCAGCGATGTCAGCGGTCGGCGGGCGGTTCATCGTCTCTTCCATGGCAGCCCCGCAGACAGCGATCTGCACGCGAGGCCATATACGCCCGCGATGCAAGAGTGCAACTGCCTGTTGAATGGATGCGGCACTGGCTCGCAGCGTGCTGACGAACAGCACCACATCAGGGCCAAGTTGGCCGATGGCGAACATCATCTCTTCAGCACTGAGATTGGCGCCTGCAAAGTAAGTTCGCCAACCGGCGTTCTCGGCGAGTGAAGCGGTGATGTGGGCGGCGAGTTCATCGCGCTCGCCGGGGGCCGTCAACACCATGAGCGAGCGGTTGGCCGCAGCGCTCTCTGACACCAATTGGCTGTAAAGATGCTCCACAAGTGCCCGCAGCGTGCGTACCGCGGTGTTGTGAGTGCGCGTGGCGATTGACCTGTCCAGGTGGAGTTGCTGCACGCATTCCAAGGTCGGCCAGATGAGTTCGCTGATCAGCACGCCCGAGGGCACCGTTGCCGGCAGTTCGTGGAAGAGTTGCAGGCATTCGCCCAATTGTCCGGTGAGGGCGTGGTGTACGAATCGCTCCAACCTGAAGGCAGTTTGTGTCATCGAGAAATCCCTTTCTCATCAATCGGGAGGCAGCGCGTCCTTACACTGCCGGCGGCAATCGTGGGACGGTGCCGCACGTTGTATATCTGGCAACCTGGCTCCCACTGATAAGCGCCCACGCTTCTTGGAATGCCCAAAGGTAAATATTCATGGATAGTCCAAGATTTTCCGATGTCAGGTTTGTAGAAACTTAGGCCGCGAGCCGTTGGCGATGGTCAACGTTCGCGCAGAAAATGATTCAGAGCCTGGAATCGAGCGCTTTTCTGCCTACACCGCGAGCATTTTTTCGCTTGAGCGATGCATCGCCTCACGTTTCTCGCATCGAATCTGCGAGAAGAATTGATCTTGTCATGAGTTGCGATGCGTTGCCTAAAGGCGCAGCGTGAATACTGCGTTTGCCGCATTTTTTGTACCCTCCAAAAGGGAGTTTCGCCTGAGGTTGTCGTGCAATTTGCAGACGCCTAAAAGAGCGCGTTGTCCGAAATTTAACGCACATCGCAATAGCTACTTATGTGACTTGGCGCACCGCGATCCATGGCGGAAATCACGGGCGAGACAATCGTCCCAAGCACGCGCAGCGTCTTTTCACAGCGGACTGTGCACACCCATAGGCACTATTGCCATGCGGAGATATCGATATTCCAATTGCGCGGTGGCGGCAGCACGAGTTACGTTGTGGGAAACTTTTGGGATGCTCGGTGGACAACTCGTGGGTAATAGGTGAACAGCGCCGTTCACGCCGCTCTGATTGGCGTCGTTGGGCACGCCGCGGATACGCCTAGGGCCTGCGTCGCGGGACCGCGTGCCAGCTCGCGCGCAGCTGCAACTAGTGGTTAATCCACGCTGCATTATCGGCATGTTGCGCCGGGCTGCTGGCACAACTCTTGCCTTTAGTCACGTGTCACTCGATCGCACGGAAATCTAGAGAACCCGTGTGGTGGGACTTCGGTCCCTGGCTTCCTCGCAACGCGATGCGCAACTGCCGGTTTGCGGCCCACTTCTCACCTGGCCGCCAACTACGCTCTCCGCCTCGCCTGTCTCACGCAGGCCCACACAAAACAATTCCGCTCTCTGCGTCAGCTGCCGTACTCGTGTCGGCGTGCTGACGACCTGTCACACTGGCTCATCCTGCTGGTGCAGAAGCATCGTATCCATTCCGGCGCGTGGTCGCCGCGGGTGGAAGGTGCGCGCCGCGGGACCTGTACAAGGGGTGTTCCATGACTGCCGTTCCCATGCCTCGCGTTCGGGCGGACCTCGTTCAGCGTCACCCCAACAGGTCTGCACCGGCGAAGCGGCGAGTCGTTGACGCTGCGACCGCCCAGGTGTGGACGCGCTATCTTGCCGACCGCAAACCAGACGACCGCAACCTGCTGATCGAACGCTATCTCTACCTGGTGAAGATCGCGGCGTTGAAGGTGGCATCGCGGCGGCCCGCGTGTGTCGACGCCGATGATCTCTATCAGTACGGTGTCTTCGGGTTGCGCGATGCGATCGCCAGTTTTGATCCGGCACGCGGCGTGAAATTTGAAACCTACTGCATGCAACGGATTCGCGGCGCGATGCTTGATGGACTCAAGTCGTTGCAGTGGTTGCCGCGTGATGTGAAGCAGAGACTCAACCGTTACAACGAAACGCGCGCGACGGTGGAAGCCGAAGCGGGACCTGCCGGCGCCGCGAGTGAAACCGCGCGGCGGCTGGCGATTTCTGAGGGCGACTGCGCCAAGTGCGATCAAGACAATCACGTCAACGCCTGGTTAAGCCTTTCGCAGAACGTCAAGACCGGCCGAGATAACAAGGAGGTGCGTCACATGGAAATGCTTGCAGACACACGCGAACTGAGCACCGTGGATGAGATGCAGCGGCGCGACGTCCGGGAACTGTTCCTGCGCGAACTGACGCGCAGCGAGCGGCTGGTGATGATGCTCTACTACTACGAACAACTGACGATGCGCGAGATCGGCGACGCCATGGGTATCAGCGGCACACGCGTCAGCCAGATGCACAGCGACATCATCCGCCGACTGCGCGAACGCCTGGGGCAACGTGTGCTGGATGCGGGCCGCGGCAACATTACGCTGGACTTCTGAACACATCTGCAGGACGCAGCAAAGAACGCCCGCACGGAGGCGGGCAACGGCGAGGTGAACACTCGAATCTCCTGCCGCGGACGGCACGCGGTTGAACCAGGCAGGACGCCATGCGGTTCAATCAGCGGCTTCTGCGGGCGTGGTGGCAAACGCTTCTTCGCATGGACGCGACCGAAGCGGCGAACGCAGGACATGGACAGTCCGACGCTCGACCCCTGCCAGCCATGCAACGAGTTGCGGCGCGGAGCGCGTGCGTGCGACAGGCCAACAGGCAAGGCCTTTCGGGCGTACCAGGCCCGCAGCTCGCGGTTGTACCGCCCCACGGCACGGATGGCGTGGCGCGGCGGTACATACACTAGCGCGTTGTGCCCAGCACGATCTTTTGGCCGTCAAAGCGAATGGTGCGCCGCCCCACCGTTACTACCGCGTCGAGGCCCTTGCCGGTCTGCTCCACCTTTGGCTGCGGGCCATCGTTGATGGTGCCAATAAAGAAGAAGTGATCCTCGCCGTCCACCGACAGGCAGTTGATCGTCTTCTTCACCTTGTCGCCGCGGCCAGTGCCCACGGTTTTGACAAACTCCCACGTGAGCGGCTCGTTGCGAACCTTCGGCGCCACAGGATGCACAAACGTGCCCGCCAGCGTGGCGTTAGTGCCAGCCGGATGAACCGTGAAACCGCGCTCGTTCGGCGTGGCCACCGTGGCGACTGCACCCTTGCCCGAAGGCGGCTGGAACAGCCAGGTGCGTTTCTTGTTGCTGGCGCCGTCAATTTTGTCCACCACCACAAACAGGCAAGCCGCACCGCTTTCCTTCGAGAAATCGAACGCAAAACTCCGCTGTGAAGCGATGCCCGAGGCCGGCGGCAACTCCGCATCCTTGCGATCGCGGCCCACGCTGGCACTGCGGAACCGCATGTTGCCATAGCGTGACAGCCAATACAGACCCTTGGTTTCATACACTTCGCTGAGATCAGCGGAGAGGATCATGGTGTTCTCGTCGATAGCCAGGTGCGTCATGTGGCCGCGGGCACCATCGTCCAGTTCAAGTTCTGGGAAGACCACGACCGACTCCTGCTCGCGCGTGCGGTAGCGATCTGTCGTGCCGGTGACCCAGTCCTGTCCGAGCGCCCGTATGCGGTACGTGCCGGCGTTCTCGCCGTTCCAACCGCTGATGAACTGCGACTTCAGATACACCTGGGCGATCACGGCTTTGTCGGTCCAGTCGGAGCGCATCACGTAGTAGCCAAAGTCCGGTGCCTGCCACACGCGCGGCAACTTGGTGCCGATCGGCGCCGGCTTCATGTCGAGCGGATAGCTGATGAACGCCGTCACCGGATCGGGCGTGAGCACCTCCACCGGCAGCGCTGGGTCCTTCACCTTGTGCTCCATGTGCCAGGCTGTCAGCAACTCGGGTTTGTATTCTTCGCGCAGCGTGGGAAATAGGTGATGGAAATAGCGATTGCTGATGTCCGTGCTGCCGGCAATATCCTGCGGGCCACCGATGACTTTGCGCGGGAGAAAGTCTAGATACTCATGATTAAGTGTGAGGTCATAGCCCATCACGCGGCGATAGACCGGCCAAAGCTGGGCGTGGCCAAAGCTCGCGTCGATCGAGTAATGCCCCGTCTCCGCCTGGAAACCACCACGGCCGAGCGCCACCTCGCAATGCAGCGTGCTTACGAAGCGGGTCAGACGAAGCATGCGCGCGAAGACCGGATCGCCGCCGGCGGTTCGCTTCCAGTTCTCGAGCACGGCGGCATGGCCTTCCAACCGCGTCTTGTGCGCAGCGCGGATGTTCTCAGATTTCTTCTCCCAGGCGGCGATGTCTTCGGGCTTCGCGACTGTCAGCATCGGGGCGATCTCATCCCACTTCATCCGCCACTGCACCATCGTCATGAGTGGGTAGTAGCCCTTCTCCAACTTCACAACTTGGCGATCGGTGAGCAGTTTGCCCGCCAGCGCCGACTGGGCGAGATTGGAGCGCGACACCGGGCACGTGAAGATGTACTGTTCCGGCTCCTTCACTTCGATCACGGTGTAGGTGGCCATTGTGAGCGGCTCTTTAAGCTTGGCCGAGGCGCTCGCCACGAGAAAGTTGCCGACGTTGAGCCCGCCGTGCGGTGCCTTGGAGCGATTCGCTTCGGGCATCTTATCGAAGGTCAGGTCGAAGTCGCCGACGCTGACCTTGGTGCCCGGGGTCGGGTTGATGTTTTCGAGGCCGTAGAAGACTTCGCGCGGGTCCGTGGGTGCAAGGCGGCGGGCCGGCTCCGTCTGAAGCCATTCCGTGGGCGATTTGCCCGATTCCAGTTGCACCACGGGCACGCCCGGCTGCGGCACAAAGTCTTTCGCAGGCGGCAGCGTCTCCTCAAGAAACGGTGCGGACGGCTCTTTCGGCGGCGCGGAGGGCTCATCAAATAGTGCTAGTGCGGCAAGGCTGAAGCCCGAGTACACGTTGGCGGAGTGATTGCTAACCGGATGCCAGTTGATGTTGGAACCAATGTTTTCGGGCGCGAAGAACACCTGGAACACAAAATCGGAAACGTACGCGCGGTACCGGCCTTTGAAATCATCGGAGAGCGCGTCGTAGCAGAGGTCATACACCATGGCGAGATGTTCAAGGCGGCCCCAGGCCGACATCATGGGCACGAAGGCCGAGCCTTCGGGCTTCTTGCCGGAAAGGTAAAGCTCCGCCTCGGCTTCGGCCCGCTTGGCGTAGGACTTGTCGCCCGTCAGTTGGTACAGAAAGCCTAGCGATGTCGGCGTTGCGGCCCGTTCCATCGCTGCGACCGCCGCCTGCCCGAATGGCGTTTTGGCCTTCTCGCGCAGCGCTGGCAAATCTGCTTTACGCAGCAGCAGGCGGGGATGTTCCTGCGGGGCCAGCGGTACAAAGTTCTTGTCGGTCTTGGGTGCATAGACCTTGGCGCGGGCCTTACCAGAGACTTTGGTGCCGATGAAGGTGCCGGTGTGGCTGCCGCTGTAGTTGCCATCGGCATCGCGTTTGAGTGTGATCGTGTAATCGCCCTGCCCGCCTGGGATCCACTTATCGGGGGTGATCTCGGTGCCAATCTTCAGCGAAATGGTGTCCGCGGTGATCTTCGCATCCTTCACCGCGCCCTTGTGAAAGGCCATATTGTAGTTGCGCGAAACACCATAGACCGCGCTCCACTGTCCGCCCACGTATTCAACGTCGAGGATCAACTCACGCACGTTGCGCGGATCGCCCTGAAACATGCAGTCTTCGAGGACAAGTTGGTAGTAGACCGGCGTCTTGGCCGTTGCGGCATCGGCGGGTGTCTGTGCAGAAGTGCTGCGTCCAAAGCCCGCCGCAATGGCAAGCCCTGCAAGCATCAATATGGCATTCCTGAACTGCTGAACTGGCATAGCGCTACCCCAAAAAGTGGTCAAGAGGCAAACGCGCAGCCTGGCCTGCCATTGCAGGACGCACGGCATTTCTTTGTGCTATTTCATCGTTTGCGCCGCAAGTGTTCGATTGCGTCACGCCAACACGACAATCACGACGAGGGAAGCCGCTTGCTGACCGCGGCGACAAAGTGCGCATGGCCATCAATGTCGCGCATGTTGCGCAGCACATAAAGCCCCTGCCGGCCGGACTGCGGTTTGAACATCGTCCACTCGATGGGCTTGCGTGTCTTCCACATCACCCACCAGCACAGCGTGGCCAGTATGATCGCGGGCCCCCACAGCGGCCAGTAAATACCGCGTTCCCCTTGCATGCCGCCCTTGAAGAACACGAGATCGGCGGCCAACACAAGGAACACGCCGACTAGAAGGAAGATTGAGAACCAGTATGCAGTCTGCCGGGCAAAGATGCGGCGCACCTCGCCGGTCAGGCCTTCGAGCGGTACGGACTTCTCTTTGGCCTTGCCGAATGACCACGTGTGGCGCTCGGTGACCAGCACGTCGTCGTCACGCAGGCGGTAGTCCAGGCGGACGATTTCCCACCCTCGAAAGAGGACGGCGGCGTAATTGTGATCATTCTTGCGCGGCATGGTTCAGGTCCCGAATCATTTCTGAGTCTTATGGCGGTAGAATACGCGGGCTCAGCCATGCCGCCAAGTTTCAGCGCAGGAGCGTGCACGCGGGCGGCCCTTTCGCATAGAATCCCGGGTCTGGTTCTTCACTATTCACGGAAGATCGCATGTTTGAAAGTCTGCAAGAACGCTTCGGTTCGCTGTTCCGCAACCTGACGGGCAAGGGCAAGATCAGCGAGGACAACGTCCGCGATGCCATGCGCGAAGTGCGCACGGCCCTGCTCGAAGCCGACGTCCACTTCGACGTCGTGAATCAGTTTGTCGGCGATGTCACCAAGAAGGCCATCGGCACGGAAGTGCTCGCTTCTGTCGAGCCCGGCCAGCAGATGATCAAGATCGTCTACGACGAACTGGTCAACCTGATGGGGCCGATCGACACGCGCATCATGTTTGTCTCGCCGCCGCCAACCATCATCATGATGTGCGGTCTGCAGGGCTCGGGTAAGACCACGACCTGCGGCAAGCTGGCGCTTTACCTTAAGAGCAAGGGCAAGAATCCGCTGCTGGTCGCTGCCGACTTGCAGCGCCCTGCCGCTATCGATCAGTTGCACACGCTGGGTACGCAGACCGACACACCCGTTTACTCTGAACGCGACAACAAAAACCCCGTGCAGGTCTGCCGGAATGCGTTGGAGTTCGCTAAGAAGAACGGCCGGGATGTGATCATCCTCGACACCGCTGGCCGTTTGCACATCGATGAGCCGCTGATGGCCGAGTTGCGGGCCATCAACGTGCAGGTGAAGCCGCACCAGATTTTCCTGGTGGTTGATGCCATGGTGGGCCAGGACGCGGTGAACTCCGCGAAGGCCTTTAGCGCCCAACTTGAGCTCGATGGCGTCATCCTGACGAAGTTTGACTCCGACACCCGCGGTGGCGCCGCCCTGAGCGTGAAATCCATCACGGGCAAGCCGATCAAGTTTATGGGTGTAGGCGAGAAGCTTGAGGCACTCGAAGAGTTTCACCCAGAGCGTATTGCGCAGCGCATGCTGGGCATGGGCGACATCCTCACACTGGTCGAGAAGGCCCAATCGCAGATTGATGAAGAAAAGGCGATGAAGCTGCAGGAGAAGATGGCCAAGGCCACCTTCACGCTGGACGACTTCCTCGAGCAGATGCGCAGCGTCCGCAAGATGGGCCCGATGAAGCAGTTGCTGGGCTTGCTGCCCGGCGTGGGCGCGGCACTCAAAGACATTCAGTTGCCCGAAGAAGAACTGAACAAGACCGAGGCGATCATCCAATCGATGTCGCGCAGAGAGCGCGAGAACCCCGATGTGATTGATGGCTCGCGCCGCCGCCGCATCGCCCGCGGTTCGGGCGTTGAACCTGAAGACGTGTCGCGTCTCGTGAAGGGCTTCAGCGCGGCCCGCGACATGGCCAAGAAAATGAGCGGCTTCTCGATGGGCTCGAAGATGAAGATGGCCCAGGCGATGAGCCAGTTCGATATGTCCAAGCTTGCCCCGGGCGGCTTGCCGAAGGGTTTCGGCGCCCCGCCAGCCGCCCCGCAGAAACAGCTCACCCCCGAACAGAAACGCAAGCTTCGCCAGAAACGGCTGAAGGGCAAATAAACAAAAACGGCGAGTCGCACTGACTCGCCGTTTTCGTTTGTAGCTATTTGGGTTGGTGTTATTTCTTCAGTGTTGTCGCGGCCATGCGGGCGTACGTCGGGAACATCTTCATGATTCTCGTCTTGAACTTCTCGGTGTCAACCTTGTAGATGTCGCCCTTGAAGGCCTCGAAATCAGCCTTCGTTGCGACCGGCACATCGTCCCGCAGCGCCGCCTTGCTCACGATGTTGCCAGCACCCTTCACCCAGTAATTGTCGACGGTGTTGTTCATCGTCTTGCTGTTCTGCGGATCGTAGATCGTGCGGATGAGCGAACCCGCTTCCACCACGGCAAAGCCGTCGTCGGTCAGGGCCAGCTGCATTTTTACCCGCATGCCCGCCTGGGCGCCGAGGTCGTAAAGCAGGTGCGCCTCGCCCTTGGCGTTGTCGATTCCCTTGAACCACTCGTCATCAACGATGGGCAGGCCCTTCACCGGCCAGAATTCCGTCTTGACCTTGTTCCGGCGATCGGCGCCGCCGATGAAGTTGCGTTCGTTGGCCCACTGCGTACGGCCCGGCTGCGCGCCGCTCAACTTCGCAAAGGCCGGGTGCGACGTGACCTTGTTCATCGGCACAACTTCAAAGCCTTCCGCCTCAAGAGCCTTCACGAACTCAGCGTAAAGCTCGGTCGGAAAGTTCTCCTTGAAGCCCGTGCCGTAGTCGCGCACGCGCCGGCCCGAGCCGAACATCTCGGCCATGCCGATGATGCTCAAACCATCAGCGCCGGTCTTGTGAACGTTTTCCGTCACGTAGCCAACCGAGAACTCAGTGATGACGATCTTCTTGGTGTTGGCCGGCAGCGACCACCAGCCGTCCTTCTGCCAGTAGCTCGATGCATTCTTCTGCACCGCGTCATTGCCCGAAAACTTTTGTGAGTCGTACTTCTCCGGCCCAACGCAACCGGCGATCAACGCCACGCTTGCCAGAATGCCCGCACTCAACGCCCAGAACGATTTCTTCATAGATTCCCCTTCTCGAGACATGATAAATGCTCTGCCAATGCATGAGCCGGGGTAAATATGAATCAAACATTAATTACGAGCAAATCGTACTTTTTCTAGTTTCGCATTTTCGCAAGTGTGGCCAACGCGGCGATCAACTTCTCACTGTCGCCGGGCTTGCGGCCCATCGCTTTCGCCGCATTGATCTCATACTCGCCCTCGCGGAATGCCGCCCGCGTGGGCCAATACCCCACCCACCCGTTCGTCATCGTGCTGACGATTGTGTGCGGTGCATCGAGTTTCTTCCGCAGTTCAGCCCCCAAGGCGCTGAACAACTCCACCGGTGCGCCGGCAATCATCACATTACCTAATCGCAACGCTGCGAGATCAAGTTCGTGCTGGCCGAAGCGCACCGTCTTCGCTGCAATATCCAACCGGTCGTCATTGCGGTGCGTCGCGTGCATCAACAGGCGCACCATCGCACTCGCCGCAGTGGCGACAGGTTCGAGGCCTGCCGTTGCCTCCTGCGTTGCTACCCACGCATGCGTGTCGCCGCACGGGCCCTGCAAGAACATGCTGTATGTGTGCGGCGCGTCGGCATCAATCTGCTGGCACGCCAAGCCTGGCCAATCGGCCGACACCACGCGACTCGTTTTGCCCAACGTCGTTGGGTGCGCCCCCACCGACCACAACACAAATCGCCGCGGACCATTCGTCTGCTTCAGCACAATCACTGTGCAGTTCTGATCATGCGAAGGCACCAACGGCGTACCGGTGCCCACCACGCCGCGCTTCGCCTTGGGCTGGTCAAACCGCGCTGCTTCCTGCGGCGACCACACCATGTGTACCTTTCCATCCGCACCGCGATGCCGACGTACATACGCAATGCCCAGGGGGGCCTGCTGACTTTCGATCGTCACCGGCAGCAAGAACCCGCCAGCGCGGGCCGCCGCATCGAGCAGTCGCGATTCCAGATACTCCGCATAGACCACATCAGGGTTGCGTGCACCATCGCCACGCTGCTCAACAAAACTCGAGAGAAAGCCATGATCCTTGCCATCCTCTTCACGCAGCGGAAACGGCCCGCTGTGCGTGTGCGTCGTCGTCAGCAGAACACGATCAATCGTGGTGCCCAGTTTCTCCGCTACGCGCTGCCGCAGATGCCGGGCCAGTGGAACGAGCAGTATCGCCAGATCCAGACTGATGATCGCCGCGGGCTTGTTGCCATCGTGCAGCACCAGCACCCGCGCATACAGCGGGTCGTGCACACCGTCATTGCCCGGCGGAAGTTCCTTTTGTCGAAAGTCATACCCCAGCAGCGAAACATCACGCCCGGGCGAAATCTCAAGTTTACAGAACCCAGCACGAAGCATGTCAGCACCCTTTACTGCAGAAGTGGTCGCGAGCACTCTAATTCAAAGCAATGGTTTCATCATCTTTTTGTGCGGGCCGACTTCTTCAATGTTGAACACCTCGGACATCACCTGCCAACCGTTGCGTTCATAGAACCTGATCGCCGGCACGCGGGCATTGCACCACAACGTGCGAATCGGTGTCTGCGTCAGCACCGTTTGGTCAACCAGCGTCAGCAATTGCGACCCGATGCCGTGCGACCGGTAGGCCTCTTCCACCGCCATGCCGCGTAGCTGATACGCCGGCGTTCCCTGCCATATATTCAGCATCAGCGATGCGCACCCCACGTTTACCGCTTCCACAAACGCGCCGAAGTGATACGTCTGTGGCGGCGCATCGGCATCACCTGGAAAATGATGCATCTCCACCGGCACCGTCGGTCGCAACAACCGCAAACGCAGCCGGAAGATTTCTTCAATACCCGCTTGGCGTATCACCACGCTCATCGCACCGCCTGCGGATGCTTGTCACTCACCAGGTCAAGATCGGCCGCCCGCGCGTTCTCTTCGACCTGCTTCACATCTTTGCAGCCCGGTATCACGCATGTCACCGCCGGATGCAACAGACACCACGCCAGCGCCCAGCGCGCCATCGGCACGCCGGCCGGGACTTCATTCTTCGCAATCTCTTCCACTTCGCGCAGCTTCGCGTCGCGGTCCTCGGGCTTGTGCCACTTCTCACGCACATCCCCCACCGGAAAACTCGCCCCCGGCTTGTATTTGCCGCTCAGATAACCACTCGCCAGCGGCACCCGCGCCAGCACGCCCAGGTTCAGTTTCCGGCAAACATCGAGCACTTCCGCCTCAGGTTGCCGCTGCAGCCGGTTGTAAATAATCTGAATCGCTTCGACATCGTACTTTTCGCTGCGCTCCACCTGGTAGCTCTTGTCGTTCGGCCCCACCGAGTTACCAATATGCTTAATCTTGCCAGCGCGCTTGGCCTTCTCCAGCACGCTGCGCACCTCATCACTTTCATACTGCGCATCGCCCCAAGAATGGTACTGGTACAGATCGATCACATCGGTCTGCAGCGACCGCAGTGAATCCTCCAACTGCTGCTCAATGTCCGGCCCGGTCCGCGGCTCAGTGCGCTTGAACACCTCATGAAACTTATGGCCGAACTTCGTCGCGATGACAAAATCCTTTCGCGCGCCCAACTCGCGCAGCGCCTGCCCAATGAACGCTTCACTCGTGTGATCGCCATAGCACTCGGCAGTATCGATGAGATTAATGCCCAGCTCGCGAGCGCGGGCAAACATCGCCGTCACCTCGCGCTGCTCAAAGTTCTTGCCCCACTCGCCGCCAAACTGCCACGTGCCCACGCCGATGACGGACACGCGCAAACCCGACTTGCCCATTACACGATACTTCACGCAACACCTCGCTAACCCACGCATGTTAGTACGCTGCAGCCACGCTGCCAACGTGCGCAGCAACTGGGCAGGTGCCCGCTCTTTGCCCATACGCAACGCATCGCGGGCAGCAAACCACAGCCTGGCAATCTTTCCCGCCGCGCAGACTGATGTATATAACGCCATGCAAATACAATACTTAGAAACAGACCAGAACGACAAATCCCTCTCTGGCACAGCATTCGCTTTATGTTTCTCCAGCGGTTGAAACGAGCGTTGAGAGAAAATGACGGCCGCCGATGCGGCCCCTGCATGCGAAAGGACGTTGTCATGTCGCAAACAGAATATCACGGTCTGCTTGATCACTCTGAGGCTCGGCCCATCGCCCTGCCCGCCGCACAACCGCTCACCCTCACCCGAAACTTCTACTGGGTCGTCGGCCTCTGTGGCCTGATCCTCCTGACCGCCCCGCTGGCCATCGGTTGGTCGGCCGCGGCCTTGCTGCAGTAAACGAGGCGCGCGTGCTATTGCACGCTGTGTACGCCGGGAACGAGAAGCCCACAAGCGAGAGTGGGCTTCTCGCTTTTTTGCCCGTCAAAACTGAAACAGGATTAACAGCGCCAAGCCCCCCACCAGCGTCAGCCCGAAGAGCCAGCTGATGCGCCACACCAATGGCCGCGCCCCCAGCACGAGCACGCAACCCCACTTAAAGGCGAGGTTCGCCAGGCATGCCGTGATGATCACGCGCCACGCGACCCCCGCATCAATCTGGGCGTTTGTAGCCATCTCCGCAGTTGAAAGCGTAATCGCATCCATATCGGTCAGGCCGGAGATAATCGCAATCACAAAGAGGCTGCCCGCGCCAAACGTTGCCGCCCCCCATGCCGTTGCGAGTTTGACCAGTGCGTAGAGACCGCCGAACACCAGGGCCGCCGTGAGTTCCGCCGGGTTTTTCTGGTCGGCCATCGCCACACGCGTGCGCCCGCCCACCAGCCACGCCACCCCGCTTAGCCCCACGAGCACAATTGAGAAAGTGATCAGCGGCACCCGCATCGCCTGAAACGCCGCCGGAGCGAACACGCTTACCAGCACGACCACGCGAAAGAACGACACGCTGTTGGCCAGCATGATCGCCACCGCGGAGATGTTCGATGACTCCGGCGCGCTCTTGGTCCGCCGTGCGTAGCTCACGGTCGTCGCCGTGCTGGAGATCAACCCGCCGACCGCCCCGCCCAACACCGCCCCCGCCCGTGGCAACAGCCGATACAGCACATAGCCCGCCAGCGACACCCCCACCACCAGCACCACCACCAGCCACGTACTAAAGGGGTTAAACGCTTTGTACGGTCCCATCGATTCCCGCGGCAGCACCGGCAGAATCACCAGGGCGATCAGCACAAACTGCATGATCGACTGCACATCCCGCTCGCCCATGCGATTGACAAAATTGTGCAGCGGCCCCTTCCAATGCAACAGCAACGCCACGCTTCCCCCCGCCACGATGCCAATGCTCACTTCGCCGATCGCCACATAAGCGCCCAGCATGAACATCAACACCGCCGCGAACTCCGTGGTCAACCCCGAGGGCTTGCCCCCCGTTACCTGTGCCCGAAAGTGCCCCACCGCCATCATCACTGCCACCGACAGCGTTCCCGCGGCGAGCAGCCAATACTCCGTGATCTGTGCGCTGATCACACCGGCCATCGCGCCGGCCAGCGTGATCAAGCCAAACGTGCGAATTCCCGCCAGTTCATCGCCTTTGCGCTCACGCTGCAGCCCCACCAACAACCCCATCCCCAGCGCGATCGCCATGCGCAGCAGTACTTGTTCAATGTCCATAAGCGCCTCCGATGCCTACGAACATATCGGCAAATCGCTTACGGCAGGTCCTTCAATTCAGCGTCCAGTTTCTTCTGCTTCTCGCGCCGTTCCACTTCCTCGGCCACCGCCTTATTCCACGCTTTCTCTGCTTCGGCCTTGCGCTGAGATTCGGCCGCATAAACAGCAAGTCGCGCATTGAGCTTCTCACTCTGCGCCGCCGTCAGCTGTTTCGCCGTCTCCTCCAGCGTCTTCTGCGTTGTGGGCACGCTCGACAGCAGTTCCTGACGCTGTTTCGCCAGCGTCTTCATCGCTTCGGCGTCCTTCTTCCGCAACGCTTCCGACAGCTTGCGATACCACTCCAGGGCCGCGGTGTGATTCGCCTGCATGTACTGCTGCAGGTCGTCACGCCATTTCTGTTGTGCCGCCACGATCGCCGCCCGCTGCGCCTCACTCAATGTGAAGTCGTCCTGCAGGTTCAGTTCGCGCAGGGCCTGCACCTGCGCGGCCATCACGCCACGCCCCAGAAGGTCCAACGGCTCACTACCCACCAGTTTCCCTGCATCGTTGATCTGGTGCCGTTCAATCGACCTCCACGCCGCATCGGCCAGCATCTTCTTCTGTGCGTCGGTCATGGCGGGCTGCGTCTGCGGTCCCGCTTGCTGCGCCAGGGCTGAACGCAGCGTCACCAGCATCACCAGCGCGGCACACAGGGCAATATTCTTCGTAATCACAGCATCCTCTCCAGAAACTTCCGATACTCCACGTAGAGCGTCCGGTTATTGGCGTGACGCTTCTCAGCTTCAACCAGCGCCTTGTCGAAGATCACGCGTTGCTCGGCCGTCAGGCAGGCTTTGATCTTGGCAATCGCCTCGACAGGCGACGGCTCATTCTTGTCAAAATGGGCGCTGATCGCCGAGAGCGCCTTCGAGGCGTCGTTCCAGCGTTTCTCCTCGTTGGCTACCGTCGACGCCTCTTCGTACGCCGCCGTCAGCTTTTTGAGCGTCTCGCCCTCATAGAACTTCTCATGAGCCTCCCGCCACTCCGCCCGCAGCTTGTTGATCTCACGCTTCTGGTCGGCCGTCAACGTAAACTTCAGGTCGCCGTCGAAGTTCAGCATTTCCAGCGTCTCAATCACCGGCTTCATGTAAACATCGGACGTCGGCTTCACCACCCACGGCGCGGGCGGCAACTTCTGCGGCGCTGCAGCAAACACACGGCTTTGCCCGCCCTGCAGCATCACTTCCTCGGGCGGAGCAGCCACCACCACCGCGCCGGCTATCACCGCCACTGCCAACGATCGCTTCATCACCATATCTCCTCGCGAAAGATCTCTGACCGGTTCGCGGTCGTAACGCACCGTGAATTCGGTGCCGACGACGCGCACCTCGGCAACATCTGTCTTAATCGCAAACCGCCCCACGCCCTTCTGCACCTTGCAGCGCACCTCACCAGCGAGCAATCGCACCGCTTGGTCAAGACCGCTGCCGGTCGACTCCAGCACCGTGCCGGGCTTCATTTCCAATTCCACATACCCACCCAGCACCTCGCGACGCAGCTCATTTTCTGCGGCCATTCGCACTGACGAGGGGACTGCGACCACTTCGGGCAAACGCTCACCATGCTGCGTTGCCAGGTTCGACAGCACCCACACCAAACCCACGCAGGCTGCTGCCGCCACTGGCCAGATCGCCCAGCGCGGCCACCGACTCGGCGTTGCGGCGCGCTCACGCCGCAACAACACCGCGATTCGGCTTTGCAGCGTCAGCGGTGGCTCGCGCACTGGCGTTTCGGCCAGCAGCTTTTCAATCTGATCATCGTGCATGGCCACCTCCCGCGGCGCCCTGTGTCGCCTGGGCCTCCAACATCTCGCGCAATCGCCCCAACGCCCGGCGGTAGCGCGATGCCACGGTCTGCAACGGCTCGCCCGTTGCCGCGGCAATCTCCTGAAACGTCAACTCCGCCTGAATCTTCATGGCAATAACTTCACGTTCCTCGGCGCTCAGTGCGGCCATGTGCCGGGCCAGCGCCATCCGCTGTTCCTGCTCCTGCAGATTGCTTCCGGGCTCAGCCGCGCGCGGGTCGAGAAAAGAAACGAAGTCCGCCTCCACAACCTTTGGCATGCGCCGTTGCAGGTCAAATGCTGCGTTCCGCACCGCCGAGACGAGGTAACCCACGAGATTGCCCACATCCGTCGGCCTGCTGCGCACCACGCGCGCAAAGGCATCGTGTACCGCATCTTCAGCCTGTGCCGGACAGCCCGTGATCGCGAGTGCAATCACATACAGCCGACGCAAATGCTGACGGTAGGCTTCCTCAAGCTGCGCCAACAGCCCGTCTGCGTCCATGTTCATCTAACTCAATTGACGCGTGCAGCCGCCGATTTTATGCAAATTATTCCGTGACTTTAATCACGACAATCGTGGTATCGTCCGTCCGGCGGTTCAGACCCACGAACCGCCGCGTTTCCCACAGCATCTGCCGGCAAATCTGCTCCGCGGGTTCCTTGATATAACGCAACAGAGCGTCACGCATGCGCGTCTTGCCGAACTTTTCCCCCTGGTAGTTCATCGCATCGGGCACGCCGTCGGTATAGATCCAGATCACGTCGCCCTTCTTCAGATCGACGACATCTTTGTCATACCGCTGCTCCGGGTCGACGCCGATCACCATGCCGCCGGTTGAAAGTTCGCGGATCTCTTTGCCGCCGTTGCGGATCAGAATCGGCGGCTCATGGCCGGCGTTGCAGTACGTCAGCTGGTAGTTGCGGTAGTCCATCACGCCATACCACAGCGTGATGAACTCGTTTGACCGCATGTCCATCGACATGGATTTGTTCACGCGGGCCACGATTTCATCGAGATCGTAGACGTTGTCCGCCTGCGCCCGCATGGCGGCGCGCACGCTGCTCATGAGCAAGCTTGCCGGTAGGCCCTTGCCGACCACGTCGGCGATCGTCAGTCCCAGCGAGTGATCGCCCAACGGGATGAAATCATAAAAGTCGCCGCCGAGCTCGAAGCACGGTACATACAGTGCGGCAATATCAAAACCCTTCACCTGCGGGGGCCTCGCGGGCATCATGCGCCGCTGCACTTCGGCCGCAATTTGGACCTGCCGCTCAAGGCGGTCTTTCTCGAGGGCCTCTTCCTGCAGGCGTGCGTTTTCAATCGCCACGGCAGCCTGGCTGGCGATGCTTTGCAGCAGCTTCACTTCAAATTCGCTGAACTGGTGCACATCCGCCGTGTAGACGCGCAGCACGCCGATCGGCCGTTCCTTATAGAGCATGCCCATCACGAGGCTGCTGACGATGCCTTCACGTTTTGCTTCGTGCGGATAGATCACCCGCTCATCGGTCCCCATGTCGCCGATATACACCCACTGCCCCTGCAGCGCGGTGCGGTCGATCGTGCTCATGCCGACCGTCACGGGGCCCTTCTTCAGATACTGTTCCGACAGGCCGTAGACGCTTTTGATCACGAGTTCGTCGCGGTGTTCATCGAGCAGGCGGATCGAGCAGCTCTTGACCCGCATCGCCTCGGCGACGCCGCGCGTGATCCGATCCAGAATCTGCTGCAGCCCGCGCGTGCCCGACAGCATTGTGCTGATGTTGAACATCGCCGAGAGTTCTTGAATGCGCTGCCGCAGCTGCATTTCCTGCGTGCAGAGACGCCCAAGTGCGTTGGCTAGCAGGTACAAGAACTGCACGCTCGCCGTACGTTGGCCCACGCCCTCTTCATTCATCGCATCGATGACGCGGCGTACGCCTTCCGCCGGCACGTTCAGTTTCTTCGCCAGCTTGTTTACCTGGCTGGTCTTGATGGGCGCCGCCTTCGCCGGCTCCATCACCATCGTGCCCAGTTTCACGCCGTTGACCACGATCGGCGCTGAGAACGGCTGATCCAGATCGTGGTCGCCCTTCTGCTTGCGTGCTGCCGCAATCGCGGCGCTGCGCGTGCTGAAACGTTCGCTCACCGTGGGCTGCGTGATCGGCTGGCCGTGCACATCCAGAATGTTCGCTTTGACCTGCGCCACCATGGCGAGCGCATCTTGAATATCCTGCAGCGTGGCGAGGTCGAGAAACTCCGTCAGCCGCGGGCCTGCATCAGGAACTACTGGCGTCGGCATCTCAATCTTCACCTCAGGCACCAATGGCGTCGCCATGGGCGCAGCCGCGCCCGACGCCGGGGCCGCCGGCGTCGACTTCGCCGCCGGTGCGGCTTCTTGTGTCGATTTTATCTGCATCAATGAACCAACTCTCTCGCTTCTCGCGCCAACGCTATCGCGGCGCACTCACTCTTTGAACCACGCCTTGCGCAACACCTTTTCCCAGCCGTCGCGCCATTCACGCAACGCCTGGCGATCAAGTTCCGCCTTTGACGCCGCCGTGCGGCCCGCCTGGTAGTGAATGTACGCGATCAAAAATGACGCGGAGTTGCCCGACTTCCGTTGCGACAACCCCGCCAGGTCGCGCAGCAGAAACTCTTCACGCTGTGCTGGCAGAAACGACTCCAGCTTGTACCGCACGGCGATCATCTCGGGCTTCTTGGTGAAGAGCAGTTTCATATCCGATGCTGCTGATTCGTACAGGCCCGCGCACAGGCTTGCATGCGCCCGACCGACCAGCGCCAGGGCGTTGTCCGGCTCAATCCGCAATGCCTGCTGATAGGTTCGCGCCGCATCGATGTATTTCTCGGCCTTGATCTGCCCTTCGGCCTGCTTCATCAGTTCGTTAAACGATGTCGGCTCTTTGCCGGCGAGTGTCGGCAGCGGCTCAATTTTCTGGCCAGCCTGCAGCTTCTCTACGGGCAGTTCTTCCAATGCCGCCGTGCCTGACAACGCGCCCGCCGTATAGCCCGGCTTTGTGGGGTCATTCTGCGTCACTTGCCGCGGCGGCTTCACTTCGCGCAGCTGCCCGGTCACCGGGTCGCGTTCCACCTTGGGCAGGCTGCCCGTGGTGCCCTTCAACGGATCAACGGTCGTGCCGCTGCCGGTGCCCGGCGTGTCGTTTGTCTTGGCGGTCGTGCCCGACTCCGTCTTGTCGGTTGTGCCCGTGTCGGGCCCGCCTGCCGTCTGCAGTTCTGCCAACAGGTTGCGATACGTGTCGCTCACCTTGAATTCGTCTTTGTTAGTCTGCCCAACGAGCGCGGCAATACCGGTCTCAGTCTCGGGCACCTGGCTGTTCACGCGCTCGTTCACCCGCTGCTGCACTTGCCCGGTCACAGCCTCATTAGCCCCAACATCGGTGCGCAGTTTTGGCGGTGCGTCATCAACGGGTGTGGGACGGGCGGCGCCATCGATGCGCATGTCCTCGCCCAGCGGCCGCATGCCAAAGAGCGGGCTGGCCAGCGCCCGACCCGGTGCACCCGGCAGGTCAAAACTGCTGGGTGTGGTGGCAAGGCGGTCAAACGCCCGTGCCGGCACACTATTCGCCAATGCGGCGGGGTTGTTCAGAGAACCGGGGATGTTCGTGACTGTGGGCGACAGACTCGTGAGCGGCACGTAACGATTGTCGACGCCGCTGCCGATCGGCGAGGCGGTGATGGCCCCCATCGCACCGGCGGTCAGCCGCTGGGGCGAATAATAGACCTGATTGATGCCGCTCTGCAGTCCATAGGCACCGGCCTGCGGGGCGCTGGTGCGATTGAAGTTATTGAGAGACGCACTGCCGAGGTTGCCGCGGAATTCGTATTGCGATGAATAGGGCAAGTTGCCTTTGAACGATTTCAGGCCGGCGACGTTGCCGGTGATGATGTCGTTGCCGTTGACGGGGGTGAAGCCGGGGACGGGGCGGTTGGCGCCGCCGGAGCCGACCTGGTTGTTGGCGTCGAGGGCGTTGCCGCTGTAAACCTGCTGGACCTGGGCGGAGGCGGCGGTGGATACGGCTAACGTAAGTGCTGCCGCGACAATAGTTTTTGAATTGATCATGACATACCTGCCCTTCTCGACAGTGTTATTGTACCCGCGTTAGTTGCAGCTTGCTAATTGTTGTATCATTCGGCCATGAAGACCGATAATATGACCACCGGCGTGTTTTTAGATTTTTCTCTTGACAGCTTTTTCAGGTTTTCTACCCGCATGCTCTTTCGACGCCTTTTTATCATCTTTGCCGCCTTTGTTCTTCTATCGGCGGGGTTGGCCGTCCGGCTGTTTCATCTTCAGGTGAGCCAGGCCCAGAAGTGGGAGGACGAGGCCAAGGTCTTTGTGCATCGGCACCGCATCCTGGAAACCCACCGTGGGGAGATCGTGGACCGGCACGGGGAGCGGCTGGCGCTGGATAAGCCGTGCTATGACCTGGCGATCGACTACCGGGCGATGAACCTCGATGACCGGTGGCTGACCCGACAAGCAATTAGACGCATGAAAGAGCAAGGGGTTTCAGACCGGGCGGAGCGCGTGCGACGGTTGGGCGAGACGAAGCTGGCGATCGCGAACGAGATTGACCATATCGAGGATGAGATTGCGAGGCGGTGCCGGGTGCCGGTGGAGGCGGTGCGGGCGCGGTTTGATGCGATACGTGAGCGGATCCGGCTGCTGCGGCAGGACCGTTGGGTGAGGCCGTTCGACCGGAATGAGCGCGATGCGACGGCGAATGCGGCGGACATTGACGTGGATGATCCGCTGCGGGAGGAGTTCATTGCGCATCCGGTGGTGGCGGACTTGCCGGACGATGTGGCGTTTTATTTTTCGCAGAACCTGGAGAAGTACCCGGGGCTGGCGGTGGTGGATTCGCGGCGACGGTGGTACCCGTATAAGGATGTGGGATGTCACATCATCGGGGCGCTGCGGCCGGTTCGGCCGGAGGAGTTGCGGGCGCATCGCTTTGACCGGCCGGACTTGCTGCTGGAGACGGAGAACGGGGACCTGCGTGGGTATTTGCCGGGCGACCTTGCGGGTGAGCATGGGGTGGAGGCGCTGGTGGAGAAGACGCTGCGCGGCACGCGGGGCATACGGTTGGTGGATATTGAAGGAGCGGAGATTCCGGGGAAGCGCATTGATCCGCAGGCGGGCGAGGGCGTTCAGCTGACGCTGGATATCAAGTTGCAGCGGGATATTCAGGAGGCGCTGCTGGCGAATGACCGCAAGTTGTTGCGCGGGCAGGATGGGAATACGCACCTGGCGGCGATCGTGGCGATGACCGTGGAGGGCGAGGTGCTGGCGCTGGTGTCGCTGCCGACGTATGACTTGAACCGGTATGAGGAACTGCTCAGCAGCTTGCTGACGGATAATGAAGGGAAGCCGCTGCGGAACAAGGCGACGGCGAGTTTCTATCCGCCGGGGTCGATCATGAAGGCGCTGGTGGCGAGCGCGGCGATCAGCGAGGGGTTGGTGACGCCGGGCGACACGATCACGTGCAACGGCCATCTGTTTCCGAACAATCGGTTCACGTACCGGTGCTCGGTGTTTGTGGATCACAAGGTGACGCACGGCCCGATGACGCTGTTGCCGGCGTTGGAGGAGTCGTGCAACATTTATTTTTACACGCTGGGGATGCGGCTGGGCACGCAGCGGATTGTGAATTGGTATGAGCGCTTTGGATTTCGCGATGAGACGGGGTTGGAGTTGCGCGAGAGCCGGGGGCAGTTGCTAAATCTGGCGGACAACCAGGGGCGGCGGCTGACGGAGGAGCAGGACCGGAGCAATGCGATTTTGTTGGGGATTGGGCAGGGGCCGATCGCGGTGACGCCGCTGCAGATGGCGCATGCGTATGCGACGCTGCTGCGTGGCGGGACGGTGGTGCCGCCGCGGTTGCTGAAGAATAGTGAGCCGAAGGTGGTGGCGCGGTTGCCGATTGCGCCGGAGACGGTTCAGGTGGTGCGCGAGGGGTTGTATCGGTGTGTGCATGGGCAGCGGGGCACGGCGCGGCGTGCGTTTGCGGGGCTGGAGGTGGATGTGGCGGGGAAGACGGGATCGGCGACGAACAATCGGACGGCGATCGTGAATGGGGAACGGGTGGAGTTGGATTCGGATGCGTGGTTTGTGGGGTATGCCCCGGCGAAGACGCCGAAGGTGGTGGTGGCGGCGATTTTGGAGAATGGTGGGCACGGTGGTGCGGCGGCGGCGCCGATGGTGCGCGAGGTGATGACGCAGTTGCAGAAGCATGGGTATTTGGAATAGTGAATAGTGAATGGTGAATGGTGAATTGGGGGTGAGGCACGGAGGCACAGGGGCACAGAGGCACAGAGGCATTAAGGCCTTGGGGCATTGAGGCGAAAAGGGGAGGGGGCGGGGCGGGGTCCACAGATGACGCAGATGACACAGATGATGATTGAGGGGACGGGACGCGGCGGTTGAAACCGCCGAGTAAACGGGGGTGGGAGAGGTCGGGTTGATAGCAGCAAGAGGGAAACTAGCCCCGTCCCCGTTTCGGTTCGCAAGCTAGCCGCCACTTTCTTTGCCGCGTTTTTTTCGATTGAAGAACCTTCTCCGCTTCAGTACATAGACTGCCATTACCACGCAAGCTAGTATTGGCGCGTACATGGGAATACCCACGAAAGTTGTCTTGTACTGATTTCCGCATTTCCATCCCAAGAAGGAGTCACTTCTTTCCCAGAACATGTTATCAGATGGGTCAGCCAGCTTCCTTGAGTAGGACCATGTAAAGTGTAAATGATCGTCCTCTCGATTTCTCTCCAAATAGGCGTACAAAGTTCCATGCAGAATCTGGATCGCAGAACTAAAACGCCCGTAAGCAAACTCGACAAGAATAGTTCGTCGATGGCTTTCTCGCCATGCAAATGATGCGATAAGCAGGAGTACTGCAAGTAGGGTAATCGACAGTACACCCCTTACGTTAACACGTGATTGGCGACTCAATTGTGTCGCATAGTTAAGATCGCTTCGATCGTCTTGCATCATTCGCTATTCCCATTAACCGCTCAAGGTTCATGACGGCACAATTGCATCACGTTGCGGCTACGTGAAGTTCGACATCCATGCAACTCAGCCATGGCCCCTTACGCGTTTTCAGAACATTCTCGAGTAACGCGTGGTCAGTGCCTTACATTGTATAGCACTAGTTCACTCAACATTGACGGCGGTTTGATTTGGATACACTTCCTTAAGTCTGGTCTTCTCTGTTGGTGGTGACGCTGTTCATGTTGCCCAAGGCGTCGAGGACCCAGCTTTGGTACGCGGCAGAGCCACGCTGGACATCGACCAAGCGATTCAAACCGTCATAGGCGCAAACCTCGGTGAAGCTGCCATTTAGGACGTTGACCTTGCTGGTGCGGTTGGCGTTGCGGTCGTAGGTGTATTGGTAGCGATCGACGCTGACATCGCTGCTGTTGAGCCAGCGCTGATCGATCACGCGGCCGAAGCGGTCGAGGCCGGTGCAGGCGAGTTGGTGGGCGTCATGGGGCATGATTGGGATTTTACCTTGCGTTGAGCGGCGAGAGAAGACTTGTGAACATTGCGTTTTGTTTGGAGTTGGGGCCGTTTGCGTATGGGGTTGCGACTCCGGCGATGGGCGGATGGCTGGAATACACGCGGCGGTTGAAACCGCCGGCTACACGGGGGTGGGGGATGGGATGCCGGAGAAATGGCCGCGATGGAGTGTTAGTTGTGTACGCCCGGCGATGCCATCGCCGGCTTTACAATTCTATGCGCTGGCGATTGCGAAGGGGTGTGCGTTTCTGCTTCTTGGGCCGGTCGGCGGTTGCGGCGGCGGTGAGGAGGAGGGATTTCATTTTGGGGTTGCGTGCGAGCGAGAGCACGCTGCGGCTCTTCTTGGTGCGGGCGTGGATGTTGGCGCCGGCGTTGATCAGGAGTTGCGCGACTTCGAGCCGGTGTACGTCGGTGACAGCGCGACGCAAGGGGGTGTCGCCGGCGACGTCGGCGGCGTTTATATCCGCGCCGTGCTCAATGAGGAAACGCACGTAGCCGATGCGGTTGGCACGGACCGCGCGGTGGAGGGGCGTGAGGCCGCGCCAATTGCGGGCGTTGACATCGGCGCCGGCCTGGAGCAGGAGTTTGGCTACGGTGAGTTGGGAGGATTCAGAAAACTTGTGCAGCTCATCGGGCGGGCGCGGGCCCCAGTGGTCAAGGGTTTCATCAAACAAACGGATGGCCAGTTTGTGAAGGACGGTTTCTTTGTGCTTGTCGCTAAGGGCAATGTCGGCGTGGTGACTTAGCAGAAGCTTGACCATGGGGGTGATTTGCAGTTCGGCAGCAATGTGCAGCGGCGGGGTGCCGTATTCATCTTGCTGGTTGGCAAGGGCGGGGTTGTCGACGAGGGCCTTCTTCACGGGCTTCAGCTGGCCGAGGGCAACTTGGACGAGGAAGTGTTCGCGGGCACCGCGGGCGCGGAGCAGCTGCACGACATCGGGCCGGCCGGCGCGGGCGGCAAGCAGGAGAGGCGTGTACCAGGTGACGCATCCCTCCACGTCGGCGCCGCGATCGAGTAGGAGGTGGATGATCTCGAGCGGAGCGACGGCGACGGCCCAGTGCAGTGGACGCTCGAGGTCGGTGTGGGCGCTCTTGGGACCGTAGAAGGGGGAAGCGTTGACGTCGGCACCGTGGTCGAGGAGCAATTGGACCATGGGGAGGTGGCGGGCCATGACCGCTGTGGTGAGCACATGAAATGCCTGCCGGGAGTGCAGCAGCTGCGGGTCTTTGGCAAGGAGTTGCGCAGCCGCGCGGGTGTCGCCGAGGCGTGCGGCGGTGATCAGGGAGCGAAGTTGATGAAGCATGGATTGTTCCGGTTGCAGGGTTGAGAGGTCGGACAGTGTTTGGAGGTCTAGTATACCGTGAGCAGCGAGAAACAGAACTGTTTTACGCCGCAGGGACTCAGTCCCTGGGCTTGGGGTTTTTGAACAGAGATTACGTCAATTGTCGACCTGTTTATCTGTAATGACATGCCGATAACGTGAAATGAGTTTTGCGGCTAAGTCGTGGTCGAATTCTTCCGAAGTTAGAGGGAGTCATTTGAGAAAAACACAGACTGTATTTGCCAAGGTGCCGCAGCGTGCCCACGAGTCAGCGTATTACCCGAATTCGTCCGCGTCGGCTGGGCATTGCACTGGTGGTGGCGGTGTTGCCGTTGGTGGTGCTGGCGGGGATCACGCGGCCGCGCGATACGGTTGCGGCGGGGATGATTAATGATGTGAACGTGGTGGAGATGACGTCGGCGCAGTGCCTGCAGTGCCACGTGCCGGACGCCAACTTTTCTCATCCGAGCCAGGTTGTGCCGCAGATGACGGTGCCGGCGAGCATGCCGCTGGAGGGTGGGAAGGTGACGTGCATTACGTGTCATGACAATACGATGGCGGGCCATGCGAGCAACCGCCGGGCGGTGAAGCCGGGGCCGCTGCTGCGTACGACCGAGAATGCTACGGGTGCGTTTTGTAATGAATGCCATACGGATAGCAGGACAATTTCGCGGGCGTCGATGCATCCGGGGGCGGTGTCGCGGGCGCATGAGCGGTTTACGCTGGGCGGGCATGCGCTGGTGGGGCAAGACGATTCGCGCAATTGTTTGAGTTGCCATGATGGTTCGATCGCGACGGATGTGTCCGGTAAATCGATGACGGGGGCGCGCAATGTGGCGAGCCATGGTACGGGGACTTCTTACCCGGGCGGGGGCAATGCGGCGTTGGGGCTGAAGCCGCGGCCGCGGTTGGAGGCGGCGTTGCGGTTGCCGGCGGATCGGGTGGCGTGCATTACGTGCCACAGTATGTATTCGCATGAGAAGAAGCTGGTAGTGAAGTCGAATGCGAACAGCGCATTGTGCTTGAGCTGTCACGAGCAGTAGACGGCTTGTAGAATCCGCGCATGGCGATTCACAACATTCAGCGATACGTGACGAACGCAGATGACTGGACGGCGGCTTTTGCCGAGGCCAGCCGCGCGTGCGGGATTGATAACGGCGGCATTATTGATGTGCCTGCGGGCAGTTATCAGACGGGCACAATACGGTTGCCGAGCAACACGATGCTGCGTCTTCAGGCGGGGGCCACGATCAGGGCTCATGCCGAGCCAGGGGCATTTCCGCTGGTGGAGAAGGCATGGGAAGGGCGACTGACGACGGCGCACGAGGCGTTGATTGTGGCGGAGAATGCCGAGCATGTTTCGATCACGGGTGAGGGCAGCATTGATGGCAATGGCGCGATCTGGTGGCAGGCGGTGCGGGATAAATCGCCGCTGGGGCAGATTCGGCCGCAGTTGATTTCGTTTCGCAATTGCCGGGATGTGACGGTTGAGGGGGTGCGGCTGTGCAACTCGCCGTCGTGGACGATTCACCCGTGGCGATGCAAGCGTGTGCGCATCGCGGGCATCACCATTCAGAATCCGCAGGACGCACCGAACACGGACGGCATCGATCCGGAAAGCTGCGATGGCGTAGTGATCAGTGACTGCTGGATCGATGTCGGGGATGACGGCATCGTGCTGAAGAGCGGCATGCGCGAGGATGGTGAGCCAAACGACCACCCGCCGTGCGAGAATGTTCGCATCACGCGGTGCACGATCGTGCATGGGCACGGCGGCATTGTGATAGGCAGCGAGATGTCGGGCGGGGTGCGGCACGTCAGGGTGCGGGATTGCGTTTTTATGGATACGGACCGGGGCATTCGCATCAAGACGCGGCGCGGGCGCGGCGGTTTTGTTGAGGACGTGAAGGTCGTGGGCCTGAACATGCGGAATGTCGGGTGCCCGATCGCAATCTATATGTATTATCGCTACACACGGCTGAAGCCGGGGGATATTCCGTGGGTGAGTTCGCGGGAGGCGCAGCCGGTTGATGCCGGCACGCCGCGGATCAGGGGTGTGCACTTTGAGGAGATTGTGGCGATCGACGCGACGGGCCCGTGCCTGGCGGTGCTTTACGGTTTGCCCGAGTCGCCGTTGCAGAACATCACGCTGCGCAAGTGTTTTCTGCAGCAGCGTACGGAGCCGGATCCGAAGATGTCGGAACCGGCGATGATGGTGCACATGAAGCGCGGAGACTATCCGACGTGTGGTGTGTTCGCTGCGGACGTTTGCGATCTCACGCTTGATCAAACGGTTCTTGTGCCGCGGGCGGGCGAGACGATGGTCAGCGAGCGCGTCAGCATGAAAGCATGATCAGGCTGCGCGTGGGAGGTCGACGGCGAAGGTGGTGCGGTCGCCGGTGCAATGGGCGTTTACGTTGCCGCCGTGGGCGCGGGCGATCTCGCGGACAATGAAGAGGCCGAGGCCGAGACCTTCGGGTTGAGATTGATGTGACTGGCTGGCGGAACCGCGTTTGAGGGGATCGAAGAGTTGACTGACTTCATTGGGGTCGAGGTGGCCGGCGTTGGTGACTTCGAGGCGAATTTCGGTATCACTGCCATGAACGGCCACGCGTATGGGGACCGTTGGCATTCCGTAACGGACTGCGTTGGCGACGAGGTTGCGGAGCATTTGCTGGACGCGTTTGCCGTCCCAGCGACCGCACGTGTTGCCGGTGGCAGCGAGTTCGAAATGGCGGTCCGGGTGGGCGGCGCGGAACTGGCCAAGCTCATCGTTGGCGACGGCGTTGAGGTCGATATCCGCGGGATTGATCTTGAGGCCCAGTCCAAGATTGATGCGGTTGAAGTCTGTGAGGTCGTCGAGGAGCATCTGCATCGAGGCGCCGCTGCGAATGAGGTCCTCCGCAGCTTCGTGTACATCGTCGCCGGCGTTGAGCCGAGCGAGGCACTGGGCGGTGATCACGATGGCGTTCAGGGGGTTGCGCAAGTCGTGTCCGAGCATACCGAGGAGGAGATTGCGGTAGCGTTCTACGGAGTGATTGAAATGCCCCACAGATTCGGCGATGGCCTGGTCGATGGCTTCGTTGAAGCGAACCATGTCTTCCATGCCAGTGGCGTCAGGGGGCCCGTAATCCATCCACTTACGTAGTACCGATGCGCGGAGTGCGCGGTACTCAGCAACAAGTTGGTTGATGTCGAAACCGATGCGTGCTCGCAACACGGCGTGCGTTTGAGCGGCTGTCTCCGGCATGCCGTCAGCAATTGGGGCGCGGCCTTGCGATTTCTCGGCTTGGGCCTTGCGGGATTGCGGCGTGTTGAGATCGGTGGCGATGGCTTGGAGAATCTGCTGGGCGTGGTCGCGCAGGACGGCGGGCGTGAGGCCCCCCGCCGCGGGAAGGAGCGTGCCGGCGAAGGCCTCCCATTCGGTGAGGATTTTTTCCATATCTTGGAGAATGACTTGGGATAGCCGCATGTGACACCCGCAATCTGAACGGGCGATGCCTTTTCGAGTGAGGGCATACAGCGGCACAAAGGACAGAGCCCCACTACCGGCAGCAATGACGTGGCGCTGCCGAGATGAATAATCCAAGCAGAACGGTATCGACCGCGGGGGGTATTGTCAAAGTTGGGGGCGGCGGATGGCTCAGCGGGACCGTAAGGTTGGGAGGGGGAATCGCGTTGTGGAATCTCAGGGCCGGGCGAAGACTTTGAAGTTGGCGAAGCGGGATTCGCGGCCGTGCATTTGGCGGAGGCCGATGCGGCCTTCGTCGATGGCGTCGAACTTGGAGGCGTCCCAGGTGAAGACTTTTTTGTCCTGGTTGCGCGTGGCGGTGAAGGTGAGTTGGCGACCGACTTTTTCGAAGAGCATGTGCCAGGTTTCCCCGGGCTTGAAGACGCCGACTTTTTCATAGCTGGGGGGCACGCGTGTGTCGCGATCGAAGTTGCCTTTGGCGGGGTAGCAGCGGGCGCGGACGTAGTCGGCATCGGCGCCGCCGGTGCAGGCGTAGGAGACGTGGTAGCAGCGCATGAAGTTGAAGTAGAGGGCCATCTTGGGGGCGCGGCGGAGGTCGCGCCACGCGAAGATGTCGGCGACGTGGGGTTCTTTGCCGATGCCGGTGGCCTGGATGTAAAGGATGCAGACGGCGACATGCTGGGTGCGTTCGTCGATGCGGGTGAAGTCGTATTCGATGCGGAGGTCGCCGCGGAAGGATTGTTTGGTCCAGAGGACGGCGTGGCCGGAGTTGTCGTCTTTGACATCGCCGGAGGTGAGGACCATGCCGGTGGGTGTGTTTTCGACTTTGGATTTGTCGCCATCGAGAAACCAGCCGGCTTTCCAGCCTTGGGTGCCGTCATCGGACCAGGCGAGTTTCCAGGCTTGCATGGTTTGGGCCTCCTGAGTGGCCGGAGTTGTGGCGGGTGCGGTGGCGGGCGTTGCGTGAAGCATGCCGAGGCCACACACCAAGCCGAGTGCAGCGGCACAGAGGGCACGAACAATCAGACGCTGCATCATGGGTCCGTCACCTCTTTTGATGGGGGCATCATAGGATGCGTTGGTGTGCACCGCAAAGAAGGGAGCGGAAAGACGCAAGGGGGCAAAAGCAAACCCCCGCGCTGGGGGGGGCGCGGGGGTTCGTGTCTGTCGAACTGTCACGGCCGAAATCGGTTATACGACACAGGTCATCACGCTGAAGTTGGCCTGGTAGGAGGCGAAGGTGATGCTGAAGGTGTCGCCGCTGCCGCCCCAGGGGTTGCGGAGGGTGATCATGACGGTGCCATCGGCGGCTTTGTAGGCGCCGACCACGGAGTAGACGTGGCTGGCAACGAGGCCGGTGCCGGAAACGCCGCTGCTCTTGGTGTTGGTGACGACGGCTTTCTTGCTGGCGAGCTGGCTTTGGATCCGGGTGAGGGCGCTGTCGGCGGTCATGCCGGAGACGCTGAGGCCGGTGGAGCCGAGACCGAGGTCGCGTTGCACGGCGCCCATGCTGCCCCAGCCGAGCGAACTGTAGGTATTTTCGGCCTTGCGGTAGTAGGCGTAGGCTTTTTCGAACAGGCTGCCCCAGAGGTTGCCGGTGCTGCCGGGGGCGGACCAGCGGAGGCCGTAGGCCTGGCCGCCGGCGGAAAGGTCGCCGTCCACGCGTACGTAGCTGGTGATGCCGCTGCGGACGAAGCGGAAGGCGTAGGTGCCGTCGCCGAGGTCCACGGCCATCTGGGTGAGCAGGTGCGAGCTGGTGTGGGCGAGCGAGGCGATGTTGGCCATGAAGTAGCAGTTGGCGATGCCTTTCTGTTGGACGTCGCTGATCACGGGGCCGGTGCCGAAGAAGCCGTTGGTCTTGTTCAGGTTCTTGGTGGTGCCGCTGTCGAGGGGGTCATTGATGTTTTGACCATTAAGATCGCGGCCGATGTAGTCGGCGCTGGTCTTGTCAGTGGTCCAGGGCTGGTACCAATCGCCGACGCGGTTGACGGCTTTGACGGCGATTTCGGCGGCGCTGGCGTTAACGGTGTCGTTGGCGTTGGCCCAGAAGCTGGTGTTGATGCCGTTGCCGGTGAGAGTGTTGACGCCGGTGCCGATGCTGACGATGGTCATTTTGCCGGAGCCGAGGGCGCGGAGGGTGTTGTTGCCGTCGCCGCCGTAGATGAGTGCGGCGATATTGACGGAGGAATCGACGGTGATGCTGTCGGAGCCATCATCGCCGTAGACCATGATCTCACCGAAGGTGCCGGTGACGGTTTGCGTAACGCCGTTGGCGGTGATGACGATACCGGTGCTGTTCTTGGAGACGAGGATGGAATCATTACCGGTGGTGCCGGTGATGGTGAGGCGGTTGTAGGAAGTCATCCAGCTGCTGGTGACGGCGACGGGGAGGTTGGTGAAGTTGGTAGTGACGGTGGGCGTGGTCGTGGTCGGGGTGGTCGTGGTCGTTGTAGTGGTCGTGGTGGGTGTGGTTGTCGTGGTGGGTGTGGTGGTCGTGCTGGTTGGCGTGGTCGTGGTTGTGGTCGTTGGCGAGGTGGTTGTTGTGGTGGTTGTAGGTGAGGTGGTTGTAGTCGTTGGCGAAGTGGTCGTGGTGGTGGTCGATGTCGGCGTTGTGGTTGTGGTAGTTGGGGTCGTGGTAGTGGTTGTCGTTGTCGTGGTGGTGGTGGAACTGATCGTGCGTGCTTTGCGGCCATTGCGGGCGCCGGCGAGTTCTTCCATGAGGCCAACCTGGCCGCGGTTCTGCTGTACGGCGAGATTTGAGACGATCGCGGCTTTCTGCTTGGCGGTGAGCTTGGACGCGTCGAGCGAGAGGGAGATTCGCTGAGCGGACGCGTTGAGCGTGGCTTGGTCGCGTACCAAGACCGCGATGCCGGCCGCCGGCGGGGTAAGCAAACCTGCTGCGGTAGACAGATTGAGGCGATTCTCAAGGTTCTCAACGCCGAGTGATTTGAGGGTCCTGGCCATCATTCACCTTATCCTATTTAACTTGACCATGTGAACATAGGAAACATCGAATACATAACTCATCGAGTCAAAAAAGAATCTCACATCACGTGAGATGCGGATTTCTCCTTGTGCGGCGAGGATTTTTTCGGTCATCGCAGGCGGTTTTTGGGGCGTTAAAAAAGGCCTAGAGCGAGTGCGTCGAAATACTTGCATTCTGCACGACGCGCTGTGCGCAGAATTACCCATATTCACCAGTTATCCCAAATCTGTGAAATTCTACCGGTTGTTGGGGCATGGACTAGCTCAGCTCAAGCACCGTTTTCGGGGCGAAAAAGCGGGCTCGAAGGAATACTACCGTATAGTCTCTTTTCTCACCATGTAGGCAAGGCGCAAGTAAATTCTGTAAACATCTATTATTAAACATCTTACAACAAAATGTGAAGGCGGTCCCAAAATCTCTATTCTCATCAGTTTTTAATTTGACGATTATGGGGTCTTGTGGCAAGAACATAACAGTGAAAAGGGATGGCTCGCTGGTGTGAGCCGCTTCTGACGGGAGAGAGAGAACCCGCCTTAAGCTGTAAGTCCCCTATCAGGAAGAACCGGTCAGCATCACGGGCTGATCATGCGCTTGGCTTTGCTTGCTGGCAGCAGGCGATGCCGACGCAATCCATGCGGCACCCGTTTTCGGGCGGCGCGCATGGGCGTGAGTTGCCGCGTGTTCGGCAGTTCATCGCAGCGGTTTTTTCCTGATCACAAGACAATTTTCGTGGTGGTGGTACGGCCGAGGCAGCGCCCGTACGTGGGTCGTTCCGCGCTGGGAGTGGCATCTCGCAGCGCGTAGACGAGGCGCTGTTGGAAGCAGCAGCGCGGACCCTGGCGTGACGGGTGCGTTGCCCATCACGCGATGAGATAGGCTGGCAAGACGTGCGCAAGCGGTCAGGTCTGACTGGGCTTTGCGCGTGCCTTGCCAGGAGATTGCAAGGCGCATTGGAGACGGGAGAAAGCGATTCAACCCGCCAGCGGTGAAGCTGGCAAGGAGCGAACGGCAACTGGCCGGCCACAGAGGAATGGGCCCAGGCCAGTAAACGTTCGCAGTGACAGGGGAGAGAGAGGTGCTGTGTGTTGCAGCATTCGTCCTCGCCCGAGCCTCTTTGAGAAAAGAGAGAGATTATGAAACGTATGTTCAGTGGGATTTTGGCGGCCGCGGTTGTGGCCGGTATTTCGAGTTACGCAAGCGCCGCGGTGGTTTTTGAACTCAGCAATTACAAGCTCGATGAAACGCCGCCCGATGGTACCAGCCCGTGGCTGATTGCGACGTTCGAGAACGCTGGTGCTAACCAGGTGAAACTCACCTTGGACGCAACCAATATGAATTCAGCCAACTTTGTTGCCGACTTTTTCTTCAATATGGTCGGTGGCAAATCTCTGACGATCGCCAACCCGCTGGTTGAAGACCCGGCCAATGCTGCTGTTGGGGCGGCCAACCTCAGCTCTGGCGGCAACCCGCCGGGTGGTCCGGCATTTGGCTACACGATCACGCCTCCTATCGCAGGCGGTGGTCGGTTGAACGGTGGCGAAGTCGTCACGTGGGTGCTTAACGGCACGGGCATCACAGAAGATGACTTCCTCGCCTTTGTCACCACCGGGAACGATGACTACGCCGATGCCGATATGTACGTTGCGGCCAAGATCCAAGGCCTGCTCAATGACGGCAGCACGGTGATCTGGGACGGCGACGGCGATGACGGTGGTGGCGACATCCCGGAACCGGCTTCGCTGGGTGTTCTCGGCTTGGGCGCGGCGGCCCTGCTGGCCCGCCGCCGCAAGTAAGCAGCTACGAATCCCGACGTAGGGAGAGAGACGTTGGGAGAGTCTAAACTTGTGGGGGCTGGTGGTAAGACCACCAGCCCCTGCTATGTATCCCCGATCAGAATGTCTCGAGCAGTCAAGCCCCCCACCCATGGGGTGGCCGTGCATCCATTAGGATGCACAACTGTTTTGTGGCATTGGGGAGATTTACGTCTGACCAGTTGGACCCAGGGCGTGCCGCTCCTTTTTGGACGGCGCGCCCTGCATTCATTTTTGCGGTCCGGGGGTTTGTCAGTGGCTGTCGCGAAACGGCTAAATCTGCGCAGATTAACATGCCACCGGATATGAGGCGTCTGATATACCATTAAAACCGTATGAGTGCGGTTGGTGGAGCCGGGTGCATTTTTTAGCGGACATATTGGGAATGGCGGCTGCACTTTTCTGCAGATCGCATTTGGATATCTCCGTCCAGATGGCATAGTAGAGGTGTCAGGCAGGGCCGCGGGTTGCGGCGACCTGACAAGGTTGTAATCGCGAGGGAAGAGAGAGAGCCCCCACCGATTACAGAGACAGTGCCACAGCAGCGGCCTGCTTTGCAGGTCCGTACGGCCGCGTTCGCGATCGGAGCCCGCTCGCGCCGTTACTGCTGCCCGCAACCGCACCACTAGCGATGGAGCCGTTCTTCGTGCCGGCACAACACGCCCGGACGAACGTGCGGCAATACAAGTCTAGTCATGTACATATCTACATGTTGTAGATGTGATTTTTGAAGGAAGAGAGATGCCCGGACGCGGCTTGTTGCCGCAACGTGCAACTCGAGGTCAGAGAGGATTGTCTATGACACTTAACAAGATGTTTCTCGGTGCGGTGATTGCGGCGTTGGCGGGCGTGGGCTTTGCGGCCCAGGCGAATGCCGCGGTGATCCAGAACTTCTCCGGCAGCGGGATTGAGCCGCTCGATAACCTCGACGTCTCCGCGGAAGTGAGCTTCCTGATTGAGAACGGCAAGATCACGGTGACGATGACCAACACCACGCCCTACACCTTTGCATCAAACCAGGTGCTGACGGGGCTCGACTTTACGCTGAGCAACGTGAACACCGTTTCGATGACGTCGGCGACGGGCACGCCGCGTAGCGTTGCTGCGAACGGCACCTACACCGATGGCGCCGCGGCCAGCCTGCTGAGCACCTGGTCGATCCTTGATACTGGCACCAACACGTTCTCTTGGAGCTTCAACCCCAACGCCGAATACGGCATCATCGGCGTGCCTGAAGGCGATGGCGACTACAGCACGGCCAATGGCTCGGTCAAGAACAACAACGGTCACAACCCGTTCTCGGCAATCACCGGCACGTTCGTCATCACCAGCGCCGCAATCACGGAAGACACCACGGTGTCGGATGTGCTTTTCCGGTTCAACACGAACCGCAGTTCTACGGTCCCCGGCGATGACGGCGGCGGCGAGATTCCGGAACCGGCTTCGCTGGGCGTGCTGGGTCTGGGCGCCTTGGCGCTGGTGGCTCGTCGGCGCAAAGCCTGATTGCGGTTTCGCGCCCAATCAAGATTAGAAATGAAAAACTGCGGCGGCTCATTGGAGCCGCCGCGGTTGTTTTTTGCGTTGCTTCTATGCAGTGTCAGTTGAGGTGACACACTTTGCGGAGCGGTGCGATTCCGACGCGTTCGATGAGATCGGCGAAGCGTTCGGTTTCTTTGGCGTTTTGGCAGTAGTAGCTGAAGAGGGCTTCGACGATCTCAAGGGCGCGCTCGGTGGTGACTTCTTCATCGGTAAGTTCCTGAGCGATGCGGGCGAAGGTGCCACCGCAGCCCCCCACCACGACGTGCCAGCCATGCGCGCCGCCGATGAGGCCGATGTCTTTGATGCAGGTTTCAGCGCATTGGTTGCCGCAGCCGGAGACGCCGATTTTCATTTTGCCGGGGACGGATTTGCCGTGGTAGCGGCGGTCGAGTTCGAAGCCGAGGGATAGGGAGTCCTGGCGGCCGCGTTTACAGAATTGGGTGCCGGGGCAGGCTTTGACGGAGCGGACGTAGCGGCCGACCATTTGGCCGGGGCAGGCGTCGGGGAACTCGGCCCAGACTTTGTCGATGTCATCGTGTTGGATGCCGATGATCGCGATGCGTTCGGCGGAGGTGACTTTGATGGCGGCGGCGCCGTATTTTTCGGCGACGTCGGCGATTTTTCGAAGCATGTCGGGGGAGACTACGCCACAGGGCAGATGTGGGGCGACGGCGTAAGTTTTTCGATCGCGCTGCAGCACGACGCCGCGTTCACCATCCTGTAACATGAGGGCCTCAAAAAAAATACCAATTACTCCATTAATCTATCGGTTGAACAGGTCGATAGCAACACAAGCCGAGTGCGCTGCTGCGCTCGGACCGATAATGCGAGGTAGAGAGATGTTTAAGCAGTGCCTGGCGGGCTTTTCGACGTTGGTGTTCATGGCGGCGGCGCAAGCGGCCACGATCGATACGGTTTCGCTCACGGCGAGCGGCCTGCAGGCGTGGGCGAACAATTCGGCCGGCACGCTCTTTACGCTTAAGGACATTCAGCCTGCGGGGTCGGGGGTGTTTGATCCGTTTGCGCGCATCCAGAACACGGGCAATCAGCAAGGGTACAACACGACGGAATGGGGTAGCACGATGGACAACAAGGGCGGCACGGGCGTGCTGGAACCGATCATACCGCTGAACAGCAAGGTGCTTTCGAAGGAGCATCATGTCACGCTGCTGCTTGATTACAACGAGCCGGGCAGCGGCAGCAAGGCGACGGTCATCCTGGAGGATCTCAAGCTCATCGTCTCTACCAATCCGAACAAGGGCGGCCCCGAGAACGCCAAGAAGAGCTGGACGCCGCTGAGCGTGCCGAACGATCCCAATGACGAGTTGATCTTTGATATGGCAACGCTGACGAACAATGCGACGGGGAACAAGTTTCGCATCATGATGGATGCGCGGGATAACCTGTCGCCGGGCAATGGCGGGAGCGGCGTGGCGGACCTCGCGGTGAAGATTGATCTGTCGACGTACGATTTCACGGGCAAGATCAACGCGAACCATTACCTGTATGTATATTCCAGATTCAGCGAAGGGGACGCGGGATTTGAGGAATGGCGAGCGGTTAAGTTCCTCGACGGCGATGATGGCGGTGGCGGGATACCTGAACCGGCGTCGCTGGGCGTTCTGGGCCTGGGTTGCCTGGCCCTGCTGGCACGCCGGCGTTAAGAACGCATTGAGGCAGCGTGTGTCGTTATGACCGTGAGGATACGCGATTGCCGGGGTTACTCTGCGGAAGGCGAGATTCGTCGCTGGACTTTTGCGGCGGCTTATCGGTAAGGTTACCGCTGTCTACCGCGGAGCTGGTGCACATGGAAAAAACCTCGTCCAGTGGGCCCTTTCCCGTTGCGCTAAGTGAAGCCATGATTCAGACCCTGATTGATGGTCTGCCCGTGGCGGCATTTTTTCGTCTCGACGACCGCGTGTTGATGAACACCTGCGGCGAAGCGATGACGGGCTATGGCCGGAATGAAATCACGCGATGGTCACAGGTCTTTGATGTGCTTTTCGCACATCGGCGCGAGGAGTTTCTGGCGGCTTACGAGGCGCACCGTGCGGAGGGTTTTGCCAATCCCTGTATCGACCGCGTGCGGCACCGCAATGGCCGGGAGATCTGGGTCGATTTCGCGGGTTCGCGTTTTTACAACGGCGAGATCTTCCTGCTTTATGACATCACGAATCACGTGGCGACATCGGAAGCGTTGAAGAAATCCGAAGAGCGTTGGCAGTTTGGCCTTGAAGGCGTGGGCGACGGGCTTTGGGACTGGGACATGCTCAGCAACAAGGTTTATTTCTCCAAGCGCTGGAAAAGCATGCTCGGCTACCGGGAGGACGAAGTCCAGAACGACTTCAGCGAGTGGGAGTCGCGGGTTCATCCTGAAGACAAGGCTGTGGCCTACCGCGAGATCGAGCGGCATGTCAGCGGGGAGACGAAGGTCTATAGCGTTGAGCACCGGCTACTAGCAAAGGACGGCCAGTACCGCTGGGTGCTGGCGCGCGGCAACGTGATTGCGTGGACGTCTGAAGGCAAGCCGGCACGCATGGTCGGCACACACACGGATATCTCTGATCGCAAAGCTGCGGAAGCGGCACTGCGTGAATCTGAACAGCGCTGGCAGTTTGCGCTGGAGGGGTCGGGCGATGGCATCTGGGACTGGGATGCGAAGACCAACAAAGTGTTCTATTCGCCGCGGTGGAAGGAAATGCTCGGCTTTGAGCAGCACGAGATCGGCGATTCACTGGACGAGTGGAAATCGCGTGTGCACCCGGATGATCTGGCGGTCGCCATGGCGGCGATCAACGATCACCTGCAGGGGCGGACGGACATTTACACCAGCGAGCACCGTCTGCAGTGCAAGGATGGCTCGTACCGGTGGATACTGGATCGCGGGAAGGTGATGTCGCGCGATGCGGCGGGCAAGCCGCTGCGTGTGGTCGGCACGCATACAGACATCACGCCGCGCATCATGGCCCAACGGGAGTTGGAGGAGAAGTCACGGCAGCTTGAAGCGGCGCGCGCTGCGGCGGAGGCTGCGAACCTGGCTAAGTCGGCATTTCTGGCCAACATGTCGCACGAGATCCGCACGCCGATGACGGCCATTCTTGGCTTCACGGAGCTATTACGCGAGACCGGCGTGAATGCACTGTCGCATCATGCCCGGTTGGACGCACTGGAAACCATTGAGAAGAACGGCCGGCACCTGCTGGGGCTGATTGCGGACATCCTGGATATTTCGAAGATTGAAGCGGGGAAGATGGAAGTCCATCCTGCGCCGTGCGAGCCGCACGCGATCATTGGCGATGTGGCGGCAATCATCCGGCCGCGCGCGGAACAGAAGGGTCTGCGATTGGTGGCGCGGTGTTTGCCGAACCTTCCGCAGTCTGCGGTGACCGACCAGATGCGCGTGCGGCAGATCCTGATGAATTTGTTGACGAATGCCGTCAAGTTTACCGAGTCGGGGCGGGTGGAGTTGATCGCCGGTGCGATGGACAAGGACCACCAACGGTATCTCTCGTTCGACATCATCGACACGGGCATTGGCATGCGTCCGGACCAGATCGAGAAACTCTTCCAGCCGTTCACGCAGGTGGATGGCTCGATGACGCGGCGACACGGCGGGACGGGATTGGGGCTGTCTATTTCGAAGCGCATGGCGCAGTTACTCGGCGGCGACATTCGTGTTGTCAGCGAGTTCGGGCGCGGCACGCGGTTCACGGTGACCGTTCTTGGCAATGCGCCGCTGGGCGAGGAAGCAACGACCATTGCGGCGGCGACGCCGGGCGCTACGTTACGGGCAAAGCCACTTGAAGGCATGCGCATCCTGCTGGCCGAAGACACGGCGGATACGGCGAAGCTGCTGGAGGTGGTGTTGAAGTCGGCCGGGGCGGAGCTGCTGACGGTGGAGAATGGGCAGTTGGCCGTTGATGCGGCGCTGAACGCGCGGGCGAGCGGCGAGCCCTTTGACCTGGTTCTGATGGACATGCAGATGCCGCTGAAGGATGGCTATCAGGCCACACAGGAACTGCGTGCATCGAACTACATGGGGCCGGTCGTAGCGCTTACGGCGCACGCCATGGGTGCGGAGCGTGACAAGTGCCTTGCGGCGGGGTGTTCGGGGTACATCTCGAAGCCGGTCGATCGCAAGACGCTGGTGGCGGCATGTGAGCGCTATGCGACAACGGCGCTGCTTAATGACCGCTGACGACGGCGTGCAGGAGTGAGTCCACAGCATTGTCGAGCGACTCATTGCCGCGAAGTTGTGTGTGCGTTACGTGCACGGCGGTATCGGGCGCAGGATGGCGCAGTTGAGCGAAGATGTCGGCAAGTATCCGGCGCACGCGGGCCGGCATGGCTGCGGGCTCAGCACGGTGATCGACGGGGTCGAGCACGATGAAGACGTCCTGGGCCCATTGATAGACGACTCCGGATGGACGCACGGTTTCGATCAGCGTGAGGCGAATGACTTCGCAGACCTTGTCGCGCACCTCGGCACGCGCCAGGAGCGTGGCGAGCAGTGCAGGGCTAAGCTGAACGAGCATGGCCGTGATCGGCACGCCGAACACGCGGGCTTCGGTTTGCATCACGGCGAAGCGCCGATGCAGGGCCTCGGCGGATAGACGTTCCTGTACGGGTTTGTCACGCGGGACGGGTTGAACGGGGCGGAACACCTCGACGCCCCCCACCGTGCAGCCTTTGGCATCCAGAAGACGGGCGGTTCGCACGTTGACGGCGACGCGATGCCCGCAGCGATGGCGCAGAAACACGAGGGCTTCGCGCGGCTTGCCGTCGGCGATCGATGCCATGAGCGGACAGCCACGTCCACAGAGGGGTTGGCCGTCGGCATCGACATGGGCGAGCAGGGACTGCCCGCAGGCGGCGTGCTGAACGGACTCGGCCGTGTAGCCGGTCAAGCGTTCGGCACTTTCCGACCAGAAGAGGATCCGCCGGTCGGGGTCCACCACGTAAACTGCATCGAACATGTTGTTAAGCACGGCGGTCAGGTGTGATAGATCACCATGAGAAAACACGAATCTGCATAGCCCTTCTCCCCACGACATTACGAGCACCGATAGCAACCTGATCGTCATTTCGCCGGTTCGGGTAAAATACGCTTCCGCCCCATTTGGGGGAGCCCGGTGTATTTCGGCTGCGCCTGTGGTTTATTTTTACCCTCCGCTCTTGTAACGTACAGCCTTCCTTGGTGCTCTGAAGCGAGATTCCTTTTTATGCAGGAACTGGTCCAACAATTGCCGGTTATCAGCGGCTGGTCCGCGTGGGCGCAGGAGCTGACGCTTAAACTGACTGCCGCCGCGGCACTTATTCTGCCGTTCGTCACCGTGGTGGCGATGTTCTCCATCTGGCTTGAACGCAAAGTCTCCGGGCATATGCAGAACCGGCACGGCCCGATGCGCACGGGCGGCTGGCATGGCTGGTCGCAGTCGCTGGCCGACGGCATCAAATTGCTGGGCAAGGAAGACCTGATGCCGAACGGGGCGGACGGCTTTCTGTTCCGCCTGGCGCCTTACTTGGCATTTGCGCCGGCGTTGGCGGCTTTCCTGGTGCTGCCGTGGTCGCGCGACCTGAGTGGTCTCACCAGCGGCATCAACGCGGCGGTCTTCCTGCTGCTGGCGATCCTGGGCATTGAAGTACTGGGCGTGATCCTCGCCGGTTGGGCGAGCAACAATAAGTGGTCCGTCTACGGTGCGATGCGCGAAGCCTGCCAGATGGTCAGCTACGAGATTCCGCTGGGCATGGCGATCATTTGCGCCGTGCTCGTTTCGCAGACGATGAACCTGTTCAACATGGCGACGCAGCAGGCAGCGGGCCTGCACACGTGGCTGGTGTTCCATGATCCGTTCAACATGCTGGCGTTTGTGATCTACTACATCGCAGCGCTTGCCAGCGTAAAACGTGCGCCATTCGATTTGCCGGAGTCGGAGTCGGAACTGGTCGCGGGGTATCACACGGAGTATTCGGGCATCCGCTTTTCGTTCTTCTTCTTTGCTGAATACGCGGCGATGTTCGTGGTGTCGGCCATCCAGGTTACGCTGTGGCTGGGCGCATGGTATGACCCGTTTGGCCTGGTGGCGAAACTGGAGGCCGCACGCTTTGCGGCCGACGGCTCAATCGTCTGGTCCAACTTCATTGCGGCCAACGCGCTTGGGTTGCTGATCTTCGTCACGAAGGCGTTTGTGCTGGTGTATGTGCAGATGTGGCTCCGCTGGACCCTTCCGCGCATGCGTATCGACCAGGTGCTGCACCTGTGCGTGAAGGTGCTGTTGCCGCTGGCGGTGGTCAACCTGCTGGGAGCGACGGTCTATCTGTGGCTGACAGAATCCCTCCCCACCGTGCGGTTGGTGATGCAGATCATCCTGGCGGGCTTGGGCGTGGTGGTGGTTCTGGCGTTGGTGGGCATCGTGGTGCATGCTTATCTGACCCGCAGCACGGCGACGTTCAAGGTGCTGATCCCGGGAAAATCGAACCTGCGCACGCTTCCCAATGCGTAACGAAAAGCGTTGAAAATTTTCTGCAAATCCGCGCGGATTTATTTTGCCTCGGACACATTCGTGTTCTATATTGAAGACGTAGCCACCGCAGGTCGCGATGGCGGGAACACCCGAAAAAATGGGGTTGAGCTTGCTCCCCCAGCTTTGCCGCCGGGCACCCGTAGCGACCGTCTGAGTCGGCTCGCGTTAGGCACAGGCCACTGGCAGTTTGCCCGCTGCGTATCGGGCACCGGTGTTGTGCAACACACGCGATTCAGCTCACTCTCATGCGGTGGCTAATTTTATTTTTGCCCAGCCATGAGACGTTCGTTTTCCCCGCCGGTACAATGACGGCACGGAGAGAATCATGGCTAGACTGACCAAAAAAGACCTCCTTAAAGACACGATTGAACACATCGACATCACCAAGCACCCCGGCGTGGTGCAGCTGGTGGATTCGATGCAGCACATGGCGTTTTCGAGCCGGGACCTGTATCGGGCGGCGGATATCTATGACCGGATGCTGCGCGACACGGAATGTGCGGTGATTCTGACGCTGGCCGGGTCGCTCATTTCGGCGGGTCTCAAGAAGGTCATCATTGATCTGCTGCGCAATAACATGGTCGATGCGATCGTCTCGACCGGCGCCAACATCGTGGACCAGGACTTCTTTGAGGCGATGGGTTTCCGGCATTACATCGGCAACCAGTTTGCCGACGACACGGTCCTGCGCAAGCTGCACATCGACCGCATCTATGACACGTACATTGATGAAGACGAGCTGCGTATCTGCGACGACACCACGCGGCTGATTGCCGATTCGCTGGAGCCGCGGGCGTATTCATCGCGCGAATTCATTGCCGAGATGGGCCGTTACCTTGAGAAGCATGGCAAGACGAAGGACTCGATCGTGCTCGAAGCGTATAAGCGCGGCGTGCCGATCTTCTGTCCGGCGTTTTCAGACTGCTCCGCGGGCTTTGGTTTGGTCGTGCACCAGGTAAACAACCCGCAGCGGCACGTCACGATTGATTCGGCGAAGGACTTCCGCGAGCTCACGCAGATCAAGTTGATGAACAAAGAGACGGGCATCTTCATGATCGGTGGCGGCGTGCCGAAGAACTTCACGCAGGACATCGTCGTCGCGGCGGAGATTCTGACGGATGACGCCCCGATGCATAAGTACGCCATACAGATCACGGTGGCGGACGTGCGCGATGGCGCGCTCTCGAGTTCGACGCTGAAAGAGGCTTCGAGCTGGGGCAAGGTCGATATCGTGTATGAGCAGATGGTGTTCAGCGAGGCGACGATCGCGCTGCCGCTGATAGCGGGCTATGCGTATCACAAGAAGGGCTGGACGAAGCGGCAGGCGAAGGGTTTTGGTCCGAAGCTCGATGCGCTGGACAAGGGCGTGCTGGTGAGCGCGTCTAAGCCGGTGCCGCAGATTAAGGCGAAAGCTGGTTCAAAACGAAGAAAATCGCTCGCTTGAGACGCAACAGAAGTTGCGATAAGATGTTTCCCCTCAGCAGGCCCGGGTGGCGGAATTGGCAGACGCACCAGCTTGAGGTGCTGGCGAGTAACATCGTGCAGGTTCGAGTCCTGTCCCGGGCATATAAGAAGAGCCGCCGTAAGGCGGCTCCTCTTTTTTTTGCTTTTGTTGTTTTACTTTTACTTGTTCCGGCGGGTAATCACCCTTTCGGCAGTAGCAGTTTGGCTGGCGAGCTGAGACGCTTGTTGATCGCGGCCTCGTCCTCGTCGGGGGCGAATTCGACTCGCCCCATGTGCTTTTCGACCGATTCGATGCGCACCTTGCCGTCGACGAACGAGGGCACGCCGTTGATGACGGAGCGATCAACGATGCCGTGGGGCCCTTTGCCGGCGGCGATCGGGCTGGGCGGCTTGGTAAGCGTTTTGAGCCAGTCCACGTTGCCATCGCTGGCACGAAGGGCTGCGACGCGGATGCCGCCCTCATGCTCGGCATGAAGGCCAGCACTAGCGACCACCATGCCGTTGCCCATGTCTGCAACGCCGAAGACTGGCCAGGTGGAGGTCAGCATGTTGTTGGCGACAATAAGGCGGTGCGACGGGGCCAGCAGGTACTTCCAAACGAGGGTGCCGGTGGCGCGGTCAAGGCCGTGTACCCAGCCGTCGTGGCTGCCGACGACGACGCGGTCGGCGGTGACGACGATGTTGACCCCGATGCGGGACTCCGCGAGGTAGGACCAGGATTTTTTATTCGGGCCGGTGGCGTCGATGCGGTGAGCGGAGGGGTCGACGCGGAAACTCCATCCGTCCTGCTCGGTGGTCTTGGCGATGACGGGCTGCGTGAACGTAAACCAGCGCCAGTTCTCGGTGACCAGCGTGTCCTTGATTGTCGCCGTAGGCCCGGGCACGGGGATGCCAGACGGTTTCTCAGTGACACGCCGCTGCGCGTCGGGGATCGGTTTGCCGACAGTTCGTGAGCTGGTGGCGAAGTGGCCATCGAGGTGAGTCACGCAGTGGCACATGTGCGGTCCGAAGAGGATGAGGCCGGAGCCGGGAACGGGGCTGCGTGCGCAGCCGGAGCGGGCACTGGCATACATGACACCGGTGTGGTCTTTGCCGAGGAAGGCGGTCTGACCGGTGAGGAGGTGATCCGGCGTGAGGATGGGTCTGACGCATCGGCCATTCCACCCGAGTGTGCTGGCCAGGGACTGCGTTCCCTTGACCGGATCGTAGAGGTAATACGCGGCGCTGCCCATGATGTAGACGTTGCCATCGCGGTAGGCCGCGCAGCGCAGGCCGCCATCCCACATCACCTTCTTGGGATCGTCGCCTTTGGCGAAGAGCTTGGGGTCGAAGTGCACGGTTTTGCCGGTGGCCGCGTCGATGGCCGCGACGAATACCCTGTTGCCGCCACCGATCGTGGCAGTGTTCATCACGATCACGTGCGGCCCGGCAACCAGAAGCTGCCCCCAGCCGATCGTCACCGGCTTGTCCTTATGGACCATGCCGCTTGGCCGGCTGGCGAGTTCGGTGTTCACCCACCGTTCCTTGCCGGTGGCTAGGTCAATCGCGGCGAAGCCAATGACGGTCTCGCTGTCGGGCCAGCGGCCGTAGTGGATGGGCTCATAAAAGTGCCGCGGTGCAGGATCATCCTTCGCAAGCATCACGTAAACAACACCGCGGGCTTCGTCAAGCGCTGGAAGCCCGGCGAGGGCGCCGGGGCGGTTGTAGGTCCACAGTTGCTTGCCGTCGAGCGACCACGCCCGGAGCGATCCGTCCCCGTTGGCAAGGACCGTCTTCTCGCCTACGCGAACCCAGTATTCATCGCCCCGGATGCCGTCGCGGGTTTGGACCTTGGAGCCGGCAGTCGCCTGGTACGGTTTCATCTCGCTGCCGGGGAAACGTTCGCGGATCTCGCCCGTGGCGAGGTCGATGGCGACCATCGGCTGGCGGTGTTCGAGCCACGTGTAGCACCGGCCATGGCCGACCGCGATCGCCCAGCGTTTCTCGGAGGTGTTCTTTGCGCGTTGTTTGCGCCAGATCACGAGTCCGTTATTGACGTCCGCGCAGAAGAGGTCTTCGCGGTTCATCAAGGGGTGGTCTGCGTCGATCACCGACTTCTGATTGGTGCCGCCGCCGATCACGTCGTCGATGACGGCGTAGCGTCCCCACACGCGGATGTTTCCGCCCCAGCCGCCGGCCGGGCCGCGCTTCGCCCAGCGCGCGGGACGTGAGTTGTTGAACCATTGGATGGTGTTGATGCCGGAGGCTTCGCGGTCGGCGCTGAGTGCGTTTCCGTCGCTGCGACCTTCGAAGTGCGTCCAGTTGTCCCATGCCGTCGGCCGCGGTACTGCCGTCACCTTCCACGCGCCACCGGAACGCGCTAGAATCGCCCCCTCCGGCGCCACCACCCGTCGGCACTCCTCCTCGGACGGCGCTTTTTCCCCCAGTACGTCACGGTCCACGATCAGCAGGTTGACGAGCCGGTCAGCGTATGGCAGCCGGGGCGCGCCGTGCCACGTTGACGCCGACGCCAGTGGGTACACGCCCGCTTTGTGCAGTCCAACGCGAAGGCTGTCGCGCTCGCTCGGTTCCAGGGTCAGGCCGTGAACCATCCGGCCGCCGTCGGCGGTCAGTCCGGTGAGGAAGTCGGTGTCAGCGGCCCCGACTTGCACTACAAGCCCGTTGGGGTGCGGCCACGCCTTGGTGACCTCGGCAACTGGCGGATTTGCGGCCAGGACGCGCCCGGCAAAAGAGAAGGCGATCAGGCAGGTGAGAATTCTACGCACGGGAGTTTCTCCAGTATCTCGTTGCTGTGGCGATGCTTATCAAACATTTTGCCACGGGTATTAAGCCAGACCAAAGGATACGAGTTACATTTGGTGGTCGCAACCACCCGGTTTCGGCGTCAGAAACGAGAGTTCTGGGCACTGAAAACAAAAGGCCGCGATTGATCAGCAATCGCGGCCTTTTTCGTTATTGCATGGCGTTCCACACCGCAATCATTGCGGGGCGAACGAATAGATGTCGTCGCTGTTGTCGTAGGTGCCGTCGGGGCCGGCGGACTGGAAGTAAGGGCCGCGGCCGTAGTAGGTGCCGCCGCTGGCAGTGTTGGGGAAGAACCGCAGGGGGTTGCCCCAGGCATCGATCACGCCGGTGACGTTGCCGCCGGACCAGGTGAGGCGTTCGCGTGGCAGGCTGCGCAATTGCTTATCAGAGGCCGGGAAGGACATCGCCTTGGTGAGGAAATCAGACATGTCGGTGGGCATGCGGTTGGTCTCGCGGGTGTAGTCGTTCTGGATGCCGGACACGGTGACGAGGACGGTACTCGTCTGGCTGATGCGCGAACCGGTGATCACCTTTTGCCCCACGTACAATGCTATTGACGCGAGGATGATGATGATCGCGATCACCACCAGGATCTCCAGCAGCGTGAAGGCGCGACGACAACCATTGTGCATACAAATACCTGCCGTGAGAGAGTTACGGTCCAAATCGAACGATATCATCTGCGTCTTTGCGTTTGGCCGATGCACCCGAGCCACTGATGACCGGGCCGTAGATGCGATCGGAGCCGGCGCTCATGAGCACGTAGCCACCGCCGGGTTGCTTGCTGGCCCGCGCGGCATTGATCTGCGCAGTCGTAGGGGCGGCGGTTCCTGGGGGCAGTACGAGAACGCTGTCGTTATCCACAGCCGATTCAAAATGCGTGTTGTAGAGCGTCGCTATCTGGCGCACCACCGGCAACGCCGTCGTCTGGTTGGCGGTGGCGAAGCCGCTCGTCGCCTGCGAGTAGACTGTTCCGCCGAGGGACTGCAGCGTCGTTGATTGCAGGATCACATTGTTGGGCGACTGCAGAAACGCCCGCCAGTAAAGACGTGTGTTGCCAGTGACCGGGGCGCCGCTCACGCTTGGCAGGCCTGTGGCATCGGCATAGGCCACGCGCCGCTCGGTGGTGGAGGCATTGGCCGCGGTCACATCGGAGATAACGGTAACGGTGCGGAAATACAGGACCGGCAGCGGATCGCCGAAGCGGTCATAGATGACAGGGATGGTAGCGTCGACATTTGTCACGCTGGAGATGACGGCCAACTCACCACGCTTAGGCACGTAGAAGGCGTTCATCAGTTTGCCGGCGGGATCGGCGATTTTGTCGGACAAGTCGCGCGGGCCGTTGGCGTCACCAAAGCGAACGGTTGCGTTCACGCTGCCGCCGAGCGCGACCGAGCCGGTCATGTAGGGCGTCTGCTGGCCGCTGTCGGCGCTGATTGCGCTCGTGGCGATGTTGCCCATCAACCCAATGATCATATTCTGGGTGCCGATGACGTTATTTACGGGGAGGTCGCGTTCGGCCACGGGGCCGGGATAGGCGTTGAAAACGACTTGGTAGGCATCGATGGCATTGCCGATCGCTTCGAGTTGATGGCGGGTTTCGGTTTCGCGGGATTTGCGGATGGCCCCGGCGATGAACGGCACAAGCAGGCCGATAAGCAGGAGAATGATGGCCACGACCACGAGCAACTCGATGAGGGTGAATCCCCGCGTCGTCGAGCCGCATTCTCGTCGCATCGTCATAACCACCTCGCCATCGACCTCATCTATTCTACGCCCCCCCTATCCAATCCGAAAGCCCCCCCACATTACCCCCCCATCAGGTACGTAACGGGGTACGTTCAGCAGATCACGAGAAGCGATTATGGAGTTTCACACCATCGAATTCATATCCATATTCTGCACACGTTTTTCCGTCGTCAGCAAATCTGCATCTCGCGTAGCCTCGGGCATTCGCCCCACCAAGCCCTGCAACCCCTCCAGTGGCAACATCGATGGTACTTGATTCCTCCTCTCGCCTGTTGGCACGTGCGCCCCGCGGGTTTATCATCTGCCTCGATGATTCAGCCGCGGCACAAAACGAGAAACGGGGGTCGCATGGACGCGATGCATCGATTCGCCCTGCAGGGCGCAGTCTTGGCCGCTTGCGGCGCTCTCTCCATCGGCGGGCTCAACCTCCTTCACGCCGCCGTCGAACCACCCATCATCCCCACCGTCCACCCCACCCTCGCCCCTTCCGGCATTATCACGGCCGGCCTCAAAATCACCGCTAACGATAACTATGTCTGGCGCAGCGGCTCCGAACAACGCATCTACGTCCGCGGCAACGTCACCATCGAGTTCGGCTACCGCCGCATGCTCGCCAACGAGGCCGTCATCTGGCTCACGCCCAGTCGTGAAGGCGGCGACAGCGTCTTCGACGCCGCAATCTTCCTCAACGAAAACGTGCGCCTTCAACAGATGACCAAGTCCGGCAAGATCGAAACCAACGCTGCCGAACTCCTCGTCACGGCCCGCATCAGTGGCCAGGTCCAACTCGTCGCCACGCCCGAAAGCAAAGGCCAGGAAGAACTTGCCGCCTACAAGCGCGGCCAGGAACTCCGGCAGGAACTGCTCATGCGGCCGGCCCCGGCCGTGCACATCCCGCGCATCACCATCGTCGAGGCCGAAGAAGCACTCCAGGCCGGCTGGATCGCCCGCGGCCCCGGCAACCGCCTCATCGCCGGCCCGGCTGAAATCCTCGCCGCACGCCAGCAAGGTCGCGGCACGGGCGGCGCTGGCACGCAGCCCGGCGTTGAACTCGGCCCCGACGGCCAGCCCATCGCCAAGGTCGTGCGGCCCCGCCCGCAGGTCTTCGCCACCGGCGATCGTATCGAATACAAAACTGTCGACGGCGAACGCGTCACCGTCATCCGTAATGCCTACCTGATGCGCGACACCCTCGACGGCAAACCGCCCATCGAACTCCGCGCCCAACAGATGGTCCTCTTCAGCCCGCCCGAAAATCAACCCACGGCCACGCAACCCGGCGCTGCCACCGCGCCAGCACCGGCCCGCGCTGGGCGTATCGTCACCGGCGCTTACCTCGAAGGCGACGTCACCCTTGATGCCGGTCCGCAGCAGGTCCGTGCCGAACGCATCTACTACGATTTCACCAGCGATCGCGCCGTCATGCTCGATGCCGTGCTCTCCGCCGTTGACGAGCAGCGCAACGTGCCGCTCTACATGCGTGCCGCCGAGATCCGCCAGACCGCCCGTGGTGAGTTTGCCGCGAAGAATGCCAACTTCTCCACCAGCGAGTTCGCCACCCCGCACTACGCCATCGGTGCTGACAGCATCTATCTGCGTGACGTCACCCCGCGCGACGAAAAAGGCCGCCAGATGGGCCTGACCGTCTACGAGTTCGGCGCCAAGGACACGACCTTCCAGGTCAAGGGCCAACCGATCTTCTGGTGGCCCTACGTCTCCGGCACGACCGATCAGTCGGAGCTTCCGCTCCGCCGCATCCGCGCCAGCAACTCCACGACCTACGGCCTCAGCCTTCAGACCGACTGGGATCTCTTCGGCCTCGCCGGTCAGCGCGCCCCGCAAGGCACCCGATTCAATCTCAGTCTCGATTACTTCGGCGAACGCGGCGCTGGCGCCGGTGTCGATGGCCGCTGGGCTGACGAGGACTCGCGTGGCCTGCTGCGTTCTTACGCCATGATCGACAACGGCGAAGACCGCCTCGGCCGTGACCGCAAGGACCTCGAGCCCGAAGACAACACCCGCGGCCGCATCACCGCTCGCCACCAGACGACTCTCGACGGTGATTGGACACTGCAACTCGAAGGCACCTTCATCTCCGATCCGACTTTCCTTGAGCAGTACTTCGGCAACGAGTACGCCGCCGACAAGGAACAGGAAACCGTCATCTACCTCAAACGTGCCCGCGAGACCGAAGCGCTCTCGTTGCTCGGCAAGTGGAACTTGATGGACTTCACCGCCAATGCCGACCTCGTTGACGATCAGTTCACCACGCAGAAGCTTCCTGAATTCAAGTACTGGCGCATCGGCGATTCCTTCTTCGACGCCTTCACCTACTACAGCGAATCCGGCATCGCCAACCTCGACCTGAGCATCACCAACTACACGCCGGCGCAGCTCGGTTATCAGGCCTCGTTCCTCGGCTTCCCCGCCGCGGCCACGCCTTCCAACCAGACCTTCCGCGACTACTACCGCTCCATCGGCTGGACCGACAACAGCGTGCTGCGCGGCGACACCCGTCACGAACTCGTCATGCCCCTGCAGGTCGGCGACGCCAAGATCGCTCCCTACGTCACTGGCCGGTTCACCGCCTGGGACGATTCATTCGTTCCCGGCGACGGCGGCAACACCACGCGTCTCTGGGGCGGCGGTGGCATCCGCAGCAGTATGGCCTTCTGGCGTACCTATGACGACATCCGCTCCACCTTCTGGGATGTGAATCGCATCCGCCACCTCATTGAACCGCAGTTCCATGTCTTCGCGGTCGGCTCCGATGTCGATCGCCGCGAACTCCTCCCGTTCGACCGCGATGTCGAAGGCATCTCCACCGCCAGCGGCACCAGCCTCTCGATCAACCAGAAATGGCAGACCAAGCGCGGCGGCCCCGGCCACTGGCGCAACGTCGACTGGCTCGTCCTCAACGTCGCCTGGAACCAGTTCTTCAGCGAACCTGACACGGGCACCTACTACGCCGGCAACCCCATCCGCGGCTTCTGGTATCCCTCGCGGCCCGACCTTTCGCTGGTACGCGACTCGATCGCCGTCGACGGCGTCTGGCGCGTCGGCGAGCGTGCCCGCATCATCGGCGAGTTCAACTACAACCTCGACAGCAACCGCATTGAGCAATACGCCATGGGCCTCGCCATCGACCAGACCAGCCGCCTGAGCTACTTCATCGGCAACCGCTACGTGAGCGCGCTCGACACCAACGAAGTCACCTTCGCCGTCGATTACCTGCTGACCCGCAAGTACCGCGTCGTGGGCGCGCAGAGCTACGACTTTGAAAAGGGCACCAACATCCTGTCGTCGCTCACCCTGGTCCGGCAGTTCCCGCGCGTGTTCATGGCAGTCACCGTCACGTATGACGCCAACATCGACGACACCACGTTCGCGCTGAACATCTGGCCCGAAGGCTATGCCGAGCTTGGTTTCGGCTCACGCAGTTTGCGTGAAAGCAGCGCCCCCTGATGCTGGCTGTGGCCAGTTGTTAATGGGGGCCTTTGACCGCCTGCATGTTGCCACACGGCCCGCCGCCCGTCGCGGTTACCTTCTCGACCTCGACGCCGTTGAAGCGATACAGCGGCTTGTACCAGTGCGACACCTCGATGCAACTCGACGGCACATAATGGCAGATCAAGCTGCGGCGGAAACGGTCCTTGCTCGTGTTCGGGTAGCTGCCGTGAATCACCGAGCCGTTGAAGAACAGCACGTCACCGGCGTTCAGGATCATCGGCACCTTCACGCAACCGGCCGGAATATCGAGGTGATCATCCGTGAAGAACTGCGTCGAGTCTGACTTCTCCGGACACAGAACCTCATAGTCCTGCGTCGTCGGAACCACCATCATCGTGCCGTTCTGCTCGTCGCAATCATCGATCGCCACCCACGCGGCCATGCACGTGCCGGGCTTCACCCTGAGGTAAAAATTATCCTGGTGAAAGTCCTGCCCGCGGGCGCCAGGCGGCTTGAAATAAAACATGCTCTGAGCCGCGATCGGCTCTTCGCCATACAGGTCATGCAGTGTGTCGCCGATGCGTTGATCGAGCATGTACTTCATGCTCAGCGGGCCGACGGCGTGCTCGGGGTGGCGATGCGGCTGCATCATGCGGGGGTAGCGGTGCAGCGGGTCGGTCGGGTCATACACGCGGTTGCCGCGGGCGGTTTCGCTGAGGCCTTCCACCGGTCCGTCTTTGGCCTGCGTCATGAATGTCTCGCGAATGGTCGCGACTTCCTCCGGCGTAATCAGCCCCTTCGCCACGAAGTACCCTTCGCGGTGAAAGAACGCAACCTGCTCCGGCGTCAAACGACGCAACAACGTTTCACTCATGGTCATGATTTGCTCCTCGGCCCTGTGGGCCACGCTCTTTGATAATTGAAGCATGTATCGCCCCAAAAATGAATTGCCCGGCCCGCTGAAAACCTATAGCATTCTGCTATGGCCAAGACCCGCGAAACGCCGCATCTGACGACGCCCGATATTGTTACCGGACATTTCCGCGAACGCCGCGGCTACGCCACATGGCGGCCCCATGGCACCAACGACTGGCTTCTCATCTACACGGCCAGCGGCAAGGGTCGCTTCGGCCACGCCGGCGGCCAGCTCGTGACGGTTGCCGGCGACATCGTGGTTCTGCGGCCCGGCACCCTACACGATTACGGCGTTGAACCATCGCTGGAACGATGGCAACTGCTCTGGGCGCACTTTCAGCCCCGCCCGCACTGGCTGCCATGGCTGCACTGGCCGGAGCCCGCGACGGGTTTGCTGCAGCTGCAACTGGGTCAAAAGGCCGTGGCGAAGGGCATCGAGCGCCGCTTAAGCGAGATGCACCGCCTGGCCCAGAGCGCGGCGCGCCGCCGGACCGACCTCGCCATGAACGCCCTGGAGGACGTCCTGCTTCGCTGCGACAGCGTTAATCCGGCTCACGCAATGGCTCGCATGGACGACCGCATCCGCGCTGCGATGGACTTCCTTTGCCGCAACATGACTCGAAAGATTCTGCTGGATGAAGTGGCGGCCCATTGTGCGCTGTCGGTGTCGCGGTTGGCCCACCTGTTTCGCGAGCAGGTCGGCAGCACGCCGCAGCAGTTTCTCGAGATGCAGCGGCTTAACCGCGCCCGCGAGCTCCTCGAATTCACACCGCATTCGATTAAAGAGATCGCCTACCAGCTCGGCTTCGACAACCCGTTCTACTTCACGCTGCGGTTCAAGCGACTCGTGGGCCTTAGCCCGCGCGATTTCCGCAACCGTCTTGCCGCGAGGGACGCCCGATGACTCCCGCCGAACGACGTTCGCAACTGTACAGCATGCTCGGTGAACTGCCCGCACGCACTAACCCGATCCGTGTAATCAGTTCGTCTGAGGAGGCTAAGCCGGGCTTCGTACTTGAACGCCTGCTGCTCGATCTCAACGGCGAGCAACCGGTGCCGGCGTACTTCGCCCGCCCATTGTCCGGCGGACGGCGGCCGACGATCATCTATATGCACGCACACGGCGGCGAATACAGCATTGGAAAAGCTGAGATTCTGGATGGCCGAACGTTCATGCCCTGCGAGTCCTATGCGGCAGCGCTGACGCGTGCGGGTTACAACCTCCTGTGCATCGATCAGTGGTGCTTCGGCGAACGCGCGTTGCGCAGCGAGGCCGCGACGTTCAAGCTCATGCTCTGGCGCGGCCAGGTGCTTTGGGGCATGATGCTTTATGACTGTCTGCGTGCAATCGACTATGCCGTGTCTCGTAGCGATGTCGATGCCTCGCGCCTGGCGACGCTGGGCATGTCGATGGGCTCGACATTGTCGTATTGGACTGCCGCGCTCGATCCGCGCGTTAAAGTGTGCATCGACACGTGTTGCCTCTCGGAGTATCAGCCGCTTATCGATACAGGGGCGTTTGATATTCACGCGTTTTACTACTATGTGCCGGGTCTGCTGAATCACTTTACTGCGGCGGACGTGAGCGGGCTGATTGCGCCGCGTCCGCATCTGTCACTGGCCGGCACGCGCGACCGATTGACGCCCGTGGCCGGGCTGGACGCGATTGATGGAGCGATGCGGCGGGTTTACGCCGATCACGGTGCGCCTGACGCGTGGCGACAGAGCCGCTATGATGTTGAACACATTGAAACGCAACCGATGCGTGATGAGATCATGGCGTTTTTGGCAAAGTGGCTCTGAGCAATGCCGACGAAGTTAAGCGTAAATGTCAACAAAATCGCAACGCTGCGCAACACCCGTGCGCTCAACCTGCCGAGCATCACGCACCTGGCCAAGATTGCGATTGATGCCGGGGCTCACGGCATCACCGTGCATCCGCGGCCCGACCAACGCCACATTCGTCCGCAGGATGTCATCGACCTCGCGGCGCTACTGAAGAGCCACCCGTCGATCGAGTTCAACATCGAAGGCAATCCGTTTATCGATTATGTGCCGCATGTCGAGACGACGCGGCCCGCGCAGTGCACGCTGGTGCCTGATACGCCCGAGGCGTTCACCAGCAACCAGGGGTGGGCCATTCGCGCAAATTTCGACCGGCTCAAGGCGATGATCGGCGAACTCAAGCCAATCTGCGGCCGCGTGAGCATCTTTATGGACGCTGACAGCCCAGATATTGAACTCGCCCGTGAGGTCGGCGCTGACCGTATCGAGTTGTACACCGAGCCATATGCGGTGGCGTTTGCGAAGGGCGGCGACACGTTAAAGCGTTCGCTTGATCTGTACCGCAGCGCGGCCGAGCGGGCGCACAAAGTTGGCTTGGGTGTCAACGCCGGGCATGACCTGAACACTCAGAACCTGCCCGCGTTTGTCCAGACGGTACCCGACGTGGATGAAGTATCGATCGGCCACGCGCTGATCGCCGATGCGCTGGAGTTTGGCATGGCGGAGACGGTGCGGCGTTACCTCGCGGTGCTCAGGTAATAGTGCGAGTAGGCCACGACGATCAGGTCGTACACGGCGTGGCAGCCAACAACGATACCGAAGCCGCGGAAGAGATAGATGCCGGCGCAATACAGGCCGAAGGCGAACAGGAAGATCGTATACGGCCACGAGAACGTCACGCCTACGCCCAGGTAGTGATAGCCTGCGAACAGTGCCGCCGAGATGATGATCAGCCACGGCATCGCCGCGTTGAGCGTCATTTCGAAGATGTCCATCAGGATGATCGACAGCACGGTGATGGCGATCAGGCGGAAGAGCAGTTCTTCATAGATGCCTGCGCCAACCGAGAGCAGCACTTCGGTTTGCCACGGCAACGCGTTGGTGTTTGAGGCCGTTGCCGCGGCAGCAGCGGGCGATTCGCGGATCAATGCCAGGCTGATGACGAACACGGGTATTGCCCAGATGACGGATTCGGCGAGCATGCCGCCATAGAGCTTCGGGTCAAAGTCCCACTTGTCTTTGCGGGCCAGGTGCCAGGCCAGCAAGATCGCGACGACGGCCGCCAATGGCATGAAGTTGCCAGCCGCGCCAAAGACCGCGAAAAACTTCAGCATGAGCACGAACGCCACCACGTGCGTCGGGGCCGCATCGCCCACGGCCCACGGATTCAGCACGGAGCCGATCTGGTAATACACCAGCAGTGGCGAGATGAAGATGAGGCACTGCAGCGGTTGACGCGTGCGGTCAACGTAGCCCGTCCCTGAGCCCAACTGCAGCCAGTCCTTGCCTTTGCGCGGCATCTTTTTCAGCTTTCAACTTTGGTCGTTACGGCCAACATCTTAGGCGTGACCCGCTCCTCGCGAAAGAGCGCCCAGAACGACAACACCAACACCGGCACCCACGCCAGCAGCAGCACCGCGTTGGGCTGCTCCCATTCGCCTGTCGACCGATAGACGATCCACACGCTGTAACTCGACAGCACGGTCAGCGACAACAGCCACGTGCCGGCGTGCCAGGCCAGCGGTATGAGCGCGAGGGCCCACAGCACATACCACGGGTACACTTGCGGCGAGAAGATAAGAAACGCGGTCGTCGCGTGCATCACCGTGACGGCGACGGGCCAGTTCCGGCGGTAGGCCTTGGTGAAGATCACGATTTGCACCACCACGTGCAGCACGCCGAGGATTGGCCGCACCGGCGTGCTGTTGCCATCAAGGGCCAGCCAGCGCAGCAAGTCAAACAGGGGACCGTTGAAGTGATACGACTGGGCCACGAGCCCCAACGTTGCCCGTAGTGAGGTGAGCCCCGCAGCGAACGGCAGAAATCCCAGCAGCACCGTGAGCGCACAAACCGCGATCAATCGCACGGTGGGCCAGGGGTTCGGCCGCAGTTTCTGCCAGAGCGTGGCGCCATCTGCCTGCCGGAGCTGGTGCAGAAGAAGCGCCGGCAGTACGAGCGCTGCGAGCGGTTTGCACAAGATGCCCAGACCGATCATCACGGCGGCGACGTTCTCTCGCTTCTTTGCATAGGCGAGCAAGGCGGCGATGACAAAGACGTAACCCACGGGGTCGAGGTGGCCGTTGCCGGCGACTTCGATCAGCACCAGTGGGTTGAGGCCGTAGAGTGCCGCCCACCAGACGCTGCGGCCATGGTGCGCCAGCAGCGCCATCAAGAGGAACAGCGTTACCACGTCGGCCAGCGTATGCACGATGCGATAGGGGAGCATTCGCACATCGCCGGAGAGTTGCAGCAACTGCAGGTCCCACGCTGCAGTGTTGCGCGGCTTGGGCCATTCGTCGGGCTTCAGGCGGTTGTCACGGATCACAGCTTTCTCAACCGCAGCCGTCAGAGCGAACGTCAACTGGTTCACCGGTAAGTAGACCGTGGGCTGAAACGGTATGTTGCTGAATCGATCGAGCAAGTCGGGCTGGTGCCGGCGCGGTTCACGGGCGGGCGTGAGTCCATAGGGCGTGATGCGCACATGTTGATCCTGTGGCAGCAGGCTATAGACATCCTCGCCCGCCAGCACGCTGTGGCCATCGTGGCGATAGCGAAAGTGGTCGTCCGAGAGCGTAGGCACCCAGGTGCTGATGACCACGCAGCGCACGCTGACCGCCAGCACGGTGATGATCAGGACGCTCAACCAGGGCTTAAGCTTGATGGCATTGGTCACTTGATCGGTCGTGTGCAGCAGCCAGGCCATGGTGCTGAGCAGCACAAAAATCGCCGACGCCGCCAGCCAGATCATGGTCAAACTGGGAACCGGCACGAGCCAACCGGACGCCGTGATCAACCACGGTTTGGCATTGCGCTGATCGATGCCATGGCCGGCCCAGGCGAGCCACGCCAGTGCGAGGCATAACCCGACTAGCAGCCACACCCATTGGGCGAACCGTCGACGCCGGATCGATCCTGCATGTGTCGAATCGCTATCAGTCATTGTGATGCCAGGCGGTCTAAATACCACAGAATGACCGCGAGCACCAACCCGCCACCCGTCATGAAAAGGCAGACGAACGCGGTGATGGTGAACCAGAGCGGCTTCCTGCCGACAATCTTATCATGCTCTGTCACAAAATATTTGCAGTAGGGGCACTGCTGTACTTCTTCGTAGATTTGCTTCCCGCAGTGCGGGCACGGGACGGTTTCGGAGTCGTCGCCTGTCCAAATGCCATCATTGGGCGAGAGCACGTCGCCGTCGCGTGAGTCATCGTCATCGTATTCGAAATCGTCGTCGTGGCGTTGCCGGGCCATGGCTATGCTTTGCCTTTAAGCTTCCGCCACACTCTAACAAAACGACCGTCGAAAATGAAAGTCACTCATCGACGTGTTCAAACCAGGCGCCGGTCGATGCTGCGGTCGGGACAAGTTCGCAAAAGTGACTGATTTCGGCGGGAGTTTGCACGCCCATGAGCGACGCATGCACTTGCGGCAGTTCGAAGAGAATGGACACAGCGATGCGCCGCGCCTCGCGGGCATCAACATCGGGCGACATGTTTTGCACCAGCTGCTCCAGCACGCTCAAGGCGGGCACGTTGTTGGTCAGCACGCCCATGCCAAGCCTCCGGGCTTCGCCCAGCAGGCTAGCACTAACGCCCTGGGTAGTCAGGCTTTCATGCACGATGCGGTAAGACGCCAGCATGATGTCGAAGCGATCGGAGGAAACGAACGCTGCGGCATTGTCTGATGATGCCAGGCTGATCCCCGTGAAGCGTGCATAGCCTCGCCGGATCATCTCTTCGGCCCAATCGAGCAGGTCGGACCGCAGGAGGTCTTCTGTGCCAACGGCGTCGTCGTGCTGGACGATCATCGAAAGTACGTCGAGGTGATTGGTCCGCAGCCGGTCGAGGATCCCGAGTAATCTCTCAGTCCGGCGTTCGTAGGGTTCGCACGCCCAATGTGATTGGAAGCCGCCGATGACGGTGAAATGCCGGCGGCGCGGCTCCAGTGCGTGACCGAGGTAATCTTGCTCAAAGGGTTCATGCACACCCGAGACATCGAGCACGTTGATCTCGTGGTCGACCGCGGCGATGAGTGTGTGGGCGGCCGGCGAGGCGTCGATGGCGGCCGCGGTGCGCAGCAGCCGCGAGCGCGGCATCGGGAATGCAGTCGCATCCAGACCGATGGCCGACACTTCCAGGTCGGTATGACCCAATATGCGTTGATGCATGAGGACCTCGCTCTAACCCAAATAAGAACGTGACGTGATCGTATGTCCCCTGCCGACCTGTAGTTTACGATCAGCGTTCGCGGTTGAATACAAAAAAACGTTGAGTTTACGAAATCTTCATAAAGTTTTTCGCCCCGATGCCGTGCGGCTTTCCATGTGTTAAACTGCCGCCCGTTGACGGAGAAGAATCATGGCACAATTGATTGTCACGGCGGTAGGTGCTGACCGGCCCGGTCTTGTGGGCGAACTCGCCGGCAAATTGCACGAAATGGGCGCCAACATCATCGATACCCGCATGGTCAACCTGCGCGGGCAGTTTGCGGTGCTGGTGCTGCTGGAAGCCGAGCCGGCACCGGCTGCGACGATCAAGTCCAGCGCTAACCGCCTGGCGGAGGACACCCGGCTGCGGATCTCCGTGGTTGATCATACATCCTCGGTGGCCGCCACCCAGGGGTTGCCGTTCAAGCTCAAAACCTACTCGATGGACCAGCCCGGCCTCGTTGCCAAGATTGCCGACGTGCTGCGCCGGCATCATGTGAACATCGAAGAGCTGACCGCCCGCCAGGAGTCAGCACCGTTTGCCGGGTCGCTGCTCTTCACCCTGGAGGCACGCCTGACGGTGCCCGCGAATGTGCCCGTACGCACGCTGCGAAGCGAACTACAGGCCGTGTGCGACAAGCTGAACTGCGACCTCGACCTTGAGCCGGCCTGAGCGCAGAACGCATGCCGCACCGCCTCAACCGAAGCCGATAGTGACCGCATGAAAGTGATTGCCTGGTCGAGCCGCCAACGCCGCTTTGTCGCCAATCTGCAGGCGCTGGCGCAGCATCACCCGCATATCGCGGCGCTGCTTGAACAGATCGATGTCTCGTCCTTTTTGCTTTACCAAACGCCTGAAGGCGAATTCGCTTTAACCGCGCCGCCGCGCACTGCTCCCGCGCTGCTGCAGCCGGCGATGTCGAATCCCCTTGCGCTGCAATCGGTCTGGTCCTTCGACAAACGCGAGACCCCCGCCCCGGCGCCGATCATCTTCGATGGCTGTTCGCACGGCCTGTTTCTGCAGCATGTCGCCACGACTACGGCCCGCAGTTTCCTTGGATACAGTTGTGCGCTCTATCTGCTCGAACCCGATCCACTGGCGTTGGCGATCGCGCTGCGGATCGCGGATTTACGCGAACTGCTGATGTCGGGACGCTTGCGCGTATTCACAGGGGAAGGTGCAGAACGCGACTTTGAGGCAGCCCTGCTTGCCCACGACGATTGGTCGCTGCCGGTTCCCATCATTCACAATCCGCTGCTACCCCGGCCGGCGCTTCAACTTGACCCGTTGCTTGAGCGTGTCGTGAAGGCCCGCCAGACGCAGCGCACGGAGCTCAAACAACGCGTCGATGCGCACTATGCCGGCATCAGCATCGAGCAATGGCGCAAGAAGTTCGCCGCCGGGCGGCCGCTTACAGTCCTTGGCATCACCAGCCGCTTCACCACGGTGTTGCAGTTCTCGATGGCCGAACTTGCCGCGGCTGCTCGGGCGGCCGGGCATACGTTTCATCTCGCCATCGAGAATGATGATTACACCAACGAGCATCCGGCCCTGCGTATGATCGATACGCTCAAGCCCGACCTGGTCGTGCAACTCTCGCGTATGCGTTATGAAAACCCCGCCATGCCCCGGGGTGTGCCACACCTGTGCTGGGATCAGGACAACCTGCCCTGCATGCGCACACCGCAAGCGACGGCCAGTATCGACCGTCTGACGTTTGTCGCCGGGCATGGAGCGTTTCACGGTTACGTCTACCTCGGCTGGCCGGAGCGTCAATGCATCTTCTGCCAACCTGCCGGCGCGGCGCACCGCTATGGCGGCGAGGTTCAACCTGATGATCTGGCACGCTATGCGTGTGACCTGTCGTATGTCTCAAATGCCTCGGGAGCGGCGGAAGCGCTAGCCGCCAACCTGGCGCGGCGCTATCAGAAGAATCCGGATGCAGACGGCGTGTTCGCCAAGCTCACGCAGGCCGTCTTTGCTGCGGGTGGGGCGGGCGAGCCGTGGTCGGGCACGCGACTGAGTCGCCGCTGCATCGAGATTGAGCGTGCTGCAGATGTGACGCTTGCTGACACGCTACGTGATGAACTGGTCATGGATGCGGTCACCGTTGCCGATCGCGTGTTTCGCCATGCCGTACTGAGGTGGGCGGCAGATTTCTGCGACGAGACGGGCCGCACGCTCAAGCTCTACGGTGCGGGCTGGTCGGACCATCCGCGCTTCGCCAAGTACGCCGCGGGTTCGGCCGCACCGGGTGATGAGATGCGTTTGATCTACCGCGCATCCAAGATCAACCTGCAGATTATTGAGACGGGTTTCATGCACTCACGGGCGCTCGATGGCCTGTGTGCGGGCGGCTTTTTTCTCACGCGGCGCACGCCGTATGACGGCCTCGTGCCAGGTGAGGCCGAGGCGCATCACCGTGTTGCACGCTACGTTCGCATGCACAACATTGCCGCACTGGCTGCACTCGATGGCGACCCCGCGATCCGCAGCGACTGGCAGCGTATCCGTCCGTTGCTGGTCCACGAAGACGATGGCGCGTTGCACCGCGAGCAGGAAGTGATCCGCGGTTTGCGTGCGCTTGCCGATATGCCCGCCGCATCGGTGGTACTGCCCCATTTCGATGACATTGCCTTCGTGGATGAGCAATCGTTTCGTGCCCGCGCAGATCGTTTCCTCGCCGATGACGCGGAGCGGCAGCGTATCTCCGCCGCCATGCACGCAGCCGCACTCGAGCACTTCAGCTACGACGCGCGTTGGCGGCACTTCATCACGCACATTCAACAGACGCTTGCCGCCGAGGTGCAGCCGTGAAGCGTGTACTGGTCTTTTCCTGCGATGCGAAGTTCTACGAACATGCGCGAGAATTGATCGCGAGCGTGCGCCGGACCTCTCCGGGCGTGGTTGACCAATTCGTCTTCTTCGACTTGGGCCTGCGGCCTGAACAGCGGGCAAATCTTGAGGCGACGGTCGTTGATTACCCGGTGGAACTCAAAGCGTTCTATCCCGATTTCCTCACGCCGCGAATGTTTGCCTGGAAATGCTACGTGCTGGCCGAAGCCGCCAAACTCGGTGATGCCATTCTGTACGCGGACTGCGGCTGCGTGGCGCTTAACAATATCGCGCCGCTCTTTGACGCGATCGAGCGTGACGGCGTATTGATGGTCAAAGACGACCACCGCAACGACGAACGCACGCATGAAGCGTGCTTACGCATCATGAACGCGACCGCGAGCGAACGCACGGCCACACAAATTGATGCGGGCATGATCGGTTACACCGCGCACGGACCGTATGCCCGCATCTTTTCCGAGGCGTTCACTTTCGCCCAGCAGCGTGACTGCATCTTTGGCGATGCACGCGAGCATCGGCACGACCAGTCGATCTACTCGATTCTCGCAGCGCGTTACGGTGTGCCCGTGATGCACCCCTATGGCCGCTACTTACACTGGCGTGGTATCGAGTCGCGCGACCAAATTATCTGGCAGCACCGCGGCAAGTGGCCGGCGTTCAAGGGTTTGATCGCCCGTGCTGCCGCCGCGAAGCCATCACGCGTTGCGATTTACGGAGCGGGGCAGCACACAAATCGCTTCATCAGCACGTTTCGCAGCGTGCTCGAACCTCGCCACACGATTGTCGGTGTGCTTGATGATTCGCCCAAAGCAGCAACTTTCGGGGATTTGCCATTGCTACCCACAACGACCCTTGCCGACCTGCGCCCTGATGTTGTATTGCTGTCGAGCGACGCCCACGAAGAAGCGATGCGCTCACGCATCCAAGGCGTCGACCTCTGGCCGCTCTACACGGCATGATTCAAACCGGCTTGCGGACCCACCAGACGAAACCGCGATCAACCGTCGGCTTCAGACCGCGCTTGCCGAGGCATTCTTCCACGGCCCTGCGCACCCCGGGCCATTCAGGCTGGTCGTAATCGTGCCCGCAGACAAACCCGCCGGGCTTCACGTGCCGCCACCACGCTTCAATGTCATCACGCACGCCTTCGTAACCGTGATCGGCATCGACAAACACAAAGTCGATGGGGCGGTCAAACGATGCGGCCGCTTCAAGCGTCGTTTTGCGAACCAGCTGCCAGCGTCCGGTCGGTTCAAGAATGCCGCGGGTCTTGCTGCAAAGGCCGTCAAACCACTCTTGCGTGACATCGTCATAGCCGTTGCCGACGCGCAGTTTCTTGAACGCATCAACGCCGTAAAGGAACAGATTCGGGCAGGCTTCGACAAGGTGCTGCGCGTGATAGCCGTAGAGGACGCCCAGTTCAACACCGACGCGCAGGTCATATTTGCGGATGAGATTCTCCGTGGCAACAAGCTGCTCGTTGAATCCCATCCCCTTGCTCAGGAGAAAATCGACCACGCGGGTATAGGTGAATGACAGGGCGGGCAACGTCTCGATGAGTTTGAGCATGCGCTCTGCGGCCGCATGCGACGGATCGATTTCGACGGCTTGCCGCAGCAAGTCACAAGCCCGCCCGTGCTCGCCTGCCGCCTTCGCAGCTTTGGCTTCGCCGAACAACACAGAAGCATCCACAAACATTGTCGTCATGTCGCTTAAGCCTTTTTCGTGCCCACAAAGTAATGGCAAATGTCGCGATGCTGCAGGTGGCTCACATCGCGGAACTGATTGTGAAACAACGTGGTGAAACCAGCGCTCAGCACGCCGGTGAGGTACTCGTCGAGCATGCGGATCGGATGGCCGGCGTCGTAGGTCTTCGTGGCTCGCAGCGCTTCCGGCGTCGTGGTGACGTCGGCAAAGACGAACGTGCCGCCGGTGCGAAGCATGCCGCTGATATTGCGGAAGATCTGCGGAATGTCGTAGCAGTGCTCGAGGACGTTGATCATCACGACGAGATCGTATTGTGCATCAGGGGCGAAGGTTTCGATCGGGCTGGCGTAGGTGCGAACATCCCGGCCAAGCAGTTTGCGATTGGCGTACGTGCAGTGGGGGTGAGTGAGATAGCCGTCGATCAGCGGATCGAGCAGATCGACCACGCCATGCGCCTGGATCAGCGGCAAGACCAAACGCAGATTCGTAAACGGCCCGCAGCCCAGTTCGATGACATTCTCGAAACGCCGCCCGGCAATCGACTTGTAGCCGTCAAACTGCGCCTTGTGAAACTCATTGCGGTCATCACTCGCGGCAAGATTCTGTTCAAGCCAGGTCTTGCGTTCATAGCGTTGGGCTTCTGCCCAGCGGCCGGCATCCACCTGCACAATGCCGTGGCCGCTCAGAAAGCGGCTGTCGTTCTTCTCCGCCAGCTTCCGCGCGGCCGCATCGCCGTGATACTCGCGAATCGACTCATCCACAAAATAGTGGTAGCGATCCTGCTCCTGCCACTCTTTGAGTTTCCAGGCCGGGGCAAGATTGTGTTCGATTAACAATGCCTTGGCGTGGGCGTCGGTGGGATCGGCCAGCAGCACCTTCTCCAGCACGCGCCGAGCCTCGGCCAACTGGCCTGCCTGCAACAACAACTCGGCTTCACGCACCGTCTGGGCGGTAACTTCGACCGGCATTTTCTCACATCCTTGCGAGCGCACTTTGTCCCCCTCCTTTATCGACGTGATGAAGCCGTTTTCAACACCCGCTTCGCCCCGCCCATTCCCCGGCACCCATCACCCCGCTTCGCCCACGCTCTCGCCAAACTGCTTGGTGATCGCCACAAACTCGTTCTCGATCGCCAGAAATGCATCCACAATGTCCGGATCAAAGTGTTTGCCCGCACCTTCCACGATGATGGATCGAGCGATTTCGTGCGTGAAAGCGTTCTTGTAAACCCGCTTGCTCGTCAACGCATCGTACACATCCGCCACCGCCACGATGCGCCCGCAAAGTGGAATTGCCTCACCCTTAAGCTTGTTCGGATATCCCGTGCCGTCGTACCGCTCGTGATGCGTGGCGGCGATGTCGCGAGCCATTTCGAGAAACTTCGCCCCGGGATGCTCGTGCAACGCCGCTTCGAGCGTACGAGCGCCCAGCAACGCATGCGTCTTCATCACCTCGTATTCGGCATCGCTCAGTTTGCCGGCCTTCAGCAGCACGCAGTCGGGAATGGCGACCTTGCCAATGTCGTGCAGCGGGCTGGTGGTGTAGATGAGGCGAACATAGCCGGCGTCAATTTCGCGGCGATGTTTCTCCGTGCGGGCAAGCTGCTCCGCCAGGACCCGCGAATAATTGCGCACGCGCTCCAGGTGCGCGCCGGTCTCGGGGTCACGGCTCTCAGCCAGTTTGGCGAGCGCAAAGATTGTCAGGTCACGTGCATCCAGCGACAGAATTCGCTCCGCCGTGCGGATGCGCACGGCAAGTTCCGCCGGCTTGAATGGCTTCACGATGAATTCGTCGGCACCTGCTGACAAACCTTCGACCGTGTCTTCGCTGCCCTCGCGGCTGGTCAGAAGAATCACATAAATGTAGCTGGCGAAGCCCCCGTTGCGGATCGCCTTGCACAACTCGATGCCGTTCATCTGCGGCATTTCCCAGTCGCTGATCACCAGGCGGCACGTTTGGCTCTGCAGAATATCAAGCGCCTCTTGCCCGTTCGTGGCTGTTAAAACTTCATGGCCACTGGTCACGAGCGCGTGTTGAAGCATCTCGAGCGCGAGTTCATTGTCATCAACGATAAGGATGCGCACTGGCGGTACCTCGTTTACGCTAAGCTAGTTGCGACGTGTTGCCCAGCAAGTCGCGTAGGAAGCCCTGTGCCGATAATCTGCCCCTTACGTCGGCAAGCGTGCAGAATTGCTTGAGGCGAAACCGCGATTTACCCTTAGAATGTGGCTCACGTTGCAAGTTGCACGGACTGAAACACTTATTTGTTTAGAAAATAGGCAGCAATCATGCAGACAGAGATTGGACGCGGGCGCTTCCTGGCGCTGCTCACCAAGGACAGTTACGAATACGTGACACGCATCCGCGGAACCATCGCGGTGGGCATCGTCGCCGTCAACGCACACGACGAACTGTTGCTCGTCGAGCAACCGCGCGTGCCGCTGGGCAAGCATGTCATTGAGATCCCCGCCGGACTCGTCGGCGACCATGACCGTTCTGAAGCGTGGCAAGTGGCCGCCGCACGCGAACTCCTCGAAGAGACCGGTCACCAGGCGGAGCGTTTTGAACTGTTAACCGGCGGGCCCACGTCGGCGGGGCTCACGGATGAACAAGTACTGCTCGTGCGCGCCATCGGCGTGAAGCACGTCGGCGAGGTCACCGGCGACGGGCACGAGCAGATCACGCTGCACCGCGTGAAACTGGCTGAAGTCGGCGCCTTCCTGGCCAAGCGTTTCGCCGCCGGCACGCCCATCGATGCAAAAGTCTACGCGGCGCTCTACTTCATCAGCGCAAACGGCGGGCGCTGATGAGAGCGATAGGCAACTGTGCAGGATTGCTCGTACAATAGACGTATGGATCAGTCGTTGCCTATTCATCGTTCGCCGGAGGCGCGGCGGGCGTTTACGTTGCATGACCGGACGTGGCAGCTCAACCGGTACGTTTACCCGGTGGTGTCGCGGCGGTCGAAAGGCATTTCCATCGGCATCAACCTGAACCCCGACAAGGTGTGCAACTTCGATTGCATCTACTGCTCGGTCGATCGTCGGGTGGCCCCCACCGTGATTGATGTTGATATGCATCTGCTGCGCGAAGAACTCGCGGCGATGCTGGAGATCTGCAAGTCGGGGCGGATTTACAGTTTTGATCCCTTCGACAGGATTCCGGAGGCGCTGCGACGGGTCAATGACATTGCATTTTCCGGGGATGGGGAGCCAACGACCTTTCCGCAGTTTGGGGAGGCGTGCCGGCTGGCGGCGGAACTGAAGGATTCGGCGGCGTTGGGGGATGTGAAGATCGTGGTGATTACGAACGCGACGATGTTTCATCGGCCCGGGGTGCAAGAGGCGCTGGCATTTCTGGATCAGCACCAGGGCGAGATCTGGGCGAAGTTGGATGCGGGGACGGAGGAATATTACGACCTGGTGGACCGGTCGCCGGTGCCGTTCCGGCGGGTGCTGGAGAATGTGCGGGCGTGCTGTTTGGCGCGGCCGACGGTGATTCAGTCGCTGTTCATGGCGGTGCACGGGGAGGCCCCCCCATCGTCGGAAGTGCAGGCGTATGCGGAGCAGTTGAAGGCGATTGTGACGGCGGGTGGGCGCATTAAGCTGGTACAGATCTACACGGTGGCGCGGCGCACGACCGAGCACTTCGCGACGGCGCTGTCGCTGGGGCAACTCGAGACGATCGCGGAAGTGGTGCGCGGGGTGACGGGGTTGGCGGTTGAGGTTTATCCGTAGGGCGTGACACGGGAAAGGTCCGTTCTGCGGGTATATGTCCAGAATGGCGGTCTACAACTTGGAGTGCTGATGACGAAGAGGACCCGGGCAGTCAGTCGATCGGCAGTGCTGGGGGGATTGGTCGTTTGCGTAATAGTGGGTATGGGCTGGGGGATCATTCGCATTGCGAGCATAGGCATACGGGCGGAGGAGCAGATGCAGTGCATGAAGTTCGTGTATCGGTCGATTGTCCAATATGTGGAGGTCACTGGTGAGTGGCCTCGCGGGTGGTCGGATCTCGCTGCGAATTCGTCGAAGGGCTTGGCGTTTCAGCTGCCGCGCGATCAGGATCGGGTGGCTGCCCAGGTGGCGGTGCGGTTTGATGTGCGGCTCGCGGATGTGGCGAAGATGACGCCGGATACGTTCGATGCTTTCCGACCGCGACGGGAGCCGTACTATCAATACAAGGGCTTCTACGAGTCAATGATTGACACAGCGACGAAGGCTTTGGCTCGCGAGCAGAAGTTGCAACCTTGAGGTGCGTGATGGGCAAGAGCCAAAGTTCTGAAACACCGCTTACAGATCTCGCTCGAATGATTGAACGGGCGGTGACGGATGTCTGTGCGTTGCATGGGACCGGCCTTCAGTTTCGAGTCGATCGTGTAGTGGTGACGGGGCAGACGCTGGATGTGTGGGCGACATTGCACTTCATGCCGCGGACGACGCCTTATTGTTGCGGCGAGCCCGGCTGTCACCTCGGGCACGTGTTTCCCGAGCGGCAGCTGGCTATTGACGATCGCGTGGGCCAACTCTATGGCCAGCGTGTGCATGTGGATTTCGCAGACCGGGTGGAAGTGCGTTATCACGAAGATGTGAGGTTCAAAAGGCACTAGGAATTTTTGTCGTACCGCTATGGGGATAGGGCGGCGTAACAGTGGAACGGGAATTATGGGTTTGAGAGGCGAACAACAAAAAAAGCCCCGGGCTTCCGCCGCGGGGCTCTTAGTGTTTTGCACTTTGGTGTGATGGGTTTTATTTCTCGGTGAGTTTGGCGAGTTCTTTGTGGGCGGCGGCGACGCCGGCGCCGAAGTCGAACTTGTGGCCGAGGTGCTTCATGGTGAGTTCGATACCGGAGATGACGCCGAGGGTGTCGAACTGGTCGACGTAGCCCATGTGGCTGACGCGGAAGATTTTGCCGTCCATGGTGCCCTGGCCGTTGGCGACGTTCATGTTGTAGGTCTTGCGGAGGTGGGTGCGGAAGTCTTTGCAGGCCATGCCCGCAGGGTAGACGACGCCGGTGACGGAGTCAGCGGGGCTCTTGGAGAAGACTTCGAGGCCGATGGCCTTGACGGCGGCGCGGGTGGCGGCGGCGTAGGCGGAGGTGCGTTTCCAGACGTTCTCGATGCCTTCAGCCTGGATCATGGAGAGGGCGACGAAGAGGCCGCGGACGAGGCTGACGGCGGGCGTCCAGGGGACATCATTTTCGGCGTAGCTCTTGAGGTAGCTGCCGAGGTCGAGGTAGAGGTTGGGCTGCTTGATGGCGGCGGCTTTCTTCTGGGCTTTTTCGCTGACGCTGAGGAAGGCGAGGCCGGGGGGCAGCATGAGGGCTTTTTGCGAACCGGTGATGACCATGTCGATGCCCCATTCGTCGGTTTTGACGGGGAGGGCGCCGATGGCGGTGATGCCGTCGCTGATGAGGACGGTGTCGGTGTTGCGGGTGAGGGCGGCGATGCCCTGAACGTCGGTCACGGTGCAGGCGGAGGTCTCGCTGTGGACGAGGACGACGGCGTCGTAGTTTTTCTGCTTGAGGGCGTCAGCGACCTGCTGGACGGAGACGGCGGTGCCGTATTCGGCCTTGAGGACGGTGCAGTTCCACTTGTTGCGTTCGCCGATCTTGACCCAGCGTTCGGCGAATTTGCCGTTGCTGAGGTAGAGGACGTTGCCGTTGGCGGGGATGGTGTTGATCATGGCCATTTCAGCGGCGGCGGAGCCGGAGCCGGAAATGGTGAGGACGGGGTTTTTGGTCTGGTAGGTGTATTTGAGCATCTCGTTGCACTTGGCAAAGAGATCTTTGTACTGCTGGGTGCGGTGGTGGAAGATGGGCTTGGCCATCTCAAGGAGTACTTCTTCGGGCACCATGGTCGGGCCGGGCGTGTAGAGACGCATCTTGTTCATAGTTCAATGTCCTTTTTTCAATAATCGAGCGCAGCAGAATAAGACAAACTGGCTCGCAGGGCAAACGCTACGGAAGACTGAGTAAGGAGTGCTGAAAACTGGAGCCGCGGGGAAAGTTAAACCGGGATCACTTCTTTTACTTCCGGCACTTTTTCGCGGATGTTGCGTTCGATGCCTTGCTTGAGGGTCATCTGGCTGGAGGGGCAGCCGACGCAAGCGCCGTGGAAACGCACGCTGACCACGCCGGCGTCGTTGACGTCGATGAGTTCGATGTCGCCGCCGTCGGATTGGATGATCGGGCGCATCCAGTTGATCACGGACTGGACGCGCTCTTTGACGGAGGTCGCGGCTGGGGCTTGCGTTTCACTCATGATTAGAAAACCTTCTTTCACACCTGCCTGAGGCATTATAGGTGCGGAAAGAGGGGCATTCAAACGCTTGCGGGCAATGGGGCATGACGTGCGGGGGCGGATTCGCTATAGTCATCGTTCTTTTGCGACCAAGACTGGAAAATCATGGCACTGGTGAGTGTAGAAGATATTGAGAAAGCGTATGCCGGGCGGGCGGTGCTGCGCGGCATTTCGTTTGATATACAGCGGGGGCAGCGGATTGGGCTGGTGGGGCCGAACGGGGCGGGGAAGACGACGCTGCTGAAGTTGATCGCTGGCTATGAAGAGCCGGACCACGGCAGCGTTACGGTGGCGAAGGCAGCCAAGGTGAGTTACGTCTCGCAGGTGGCCAACCTGGATGCGGAGCGGACGCTGCGGCAGGAAGTGTCGAAGGCGTTTGAGCACGTGCATGATGTGGAACGGCAGATGCACGAGGCGGCCGAGGATCTGGCGAAGCATGCGGATGGGCCGGAGCATGATGCGGCGATGGCGCGGTACTCGCGGTTGGAGCATGAGTTTCAGCATATGGGGGGCTTTGAGTATCAGCACCGCGTGGAGGCGGCGCTGGATGAACTGGGATTTGCCGAGCGCGATTTGGATTTGCCGACCAAGGCGTTGAGTGGCGGGCAGAAGTCGCGGGCGCAGATTGCGCGGCTGCTGCTGGAGGCGCCGGATTTGGCGTTGCTGGACGAGCCGACGAACCACCTGGATTTGAAGATGCTAGACTGGCTGGAAGACACGGTGAACGCGCTAAGCGACATCACGTTGCTGATCGTGTCGCACGACCGGTACTTTCTGGACTCGGTGGTGGATGAGATCTGGGACATGCAGGGCGGGAAGATTGAGAAGTACCCGGGGAACTACTCGGCGTTTGTGGAGTTGAAGGCGGAGCGGCAACTGGCGCAGAACCGCAGCTATGAGCAGCAGCAGGCGTACATCGCGAAGCAGGAGGAGTACATCCGGCGATTTGGGGCGGGGCAGCGGGCGAAGCAGGCGCGCGGGCGCAAGAAGCGGTTGGACCGCTTGAAGGCGGGCGGCGGCGAGCAGGGCCTGGTGACGACGATGGCGCTGGTGAATGCCGTGCGCAAAGACAACAAGAAGATCATTTTGAATTTGGAAGTGAAGAAGCCGAGCGGGATTGATGTGCTGAAGGTGGAGGGGCTGACGAAGGCGTATGAGAACAAGAAGTTGTTTGAGGATATGGGCTGGGGCGTGCAGCGTGGGAAGCGGTTGGGGATTATTGGGCCGAACGGGAGCGGGAAGAGCACGCTGCTGAACATGCTGGCGGGCGAGCCGCCGACGCCGGCGGATGCGGGAAAGTTTAAGTGGGGACACGGGGTGCAGGTGCAGTATTACCGGCAGGAGCAGCAGAACCTGATTCCGGAGAATACGGTGCTGGAGGAGTTGCAGCGGGCGCGGATCACGGCAACGCAGCAGGAGCTGCGGGATCTGGCGGCGCTGTTTTTGTTTTCGGGTGACACGATCGAGAAGAAGATCAGCGTGTTGTCGGGTGGGGAGAAGGCACGCGTGGCGATGGCGCGGCTGCTGCTGAACGCGACGAACACGATCATCATGGACGAGCCGACGAACCATTTGGATATGCAGACGTGCGAGGTGCTGGAGGCGGCCCTGGACACGTATGACGGGACGCTGATTCTGGTGTCGCACGACCGGTACTTTTTGGACCAGGTGTGCGATGAACTGCTGGTGCTGAACCCGCGGGCGATGGGGAGCACGACGACGGATGCGACGTGGCGGCTGTTCAAGGGGAGCTACAGCGACTATCTCGCGACGATTGAGAGGGAACGGTTGGCGGCGATTGAGGCCAAGCGTGTGGCGGAGCGCGAGGAGAAGGAGCGCGAGCGTGAGCGGGCGCGGCAGGCGGAGGCGGCGAAGAAGGCTGCGAAGCCGGCGGCGGTGAAGTTGCCGCACAAGTATGCGAAGCTGACGCTGGTCGAGGTGGAGAAGCAGATCGCGGAGTTGGAGTGGACGATCGCGGAGATCGAGAATTCGTTCAGCGATGCGCGGGTGGCGTCGAATCCGGCTTCGATGCAGAAGGCGCAGGCGGACTATGCGAAGAAGCGGGCGGAGTTGACGGAGTTGATGGGGGTATGGGAAGTAAAGGCTGCCCAGAGCTAGGTTTGCAGGAACTACGGAGTTGCGGGGCGCTGGGGCAGTTTGTTACACTGCTCAACTGTTATAGGACGTGATGGCCGTCCGGTGTGCGTGGTGTGCGCCGCATTACGTTTAAAAACAAGCAGAATTTGCGCTATTCAGAAGAACTGTGCGTGGAGTCTTGCTACAGCCATAAAGAGGACAAATGAGTCGGATTATTGCAGTTGGGCGTCGACGGACGCATGGGCAGCACGGTGGCATGAGACTCCTGGAAGCACTTGAATCGCGATTGATGTTGGATGGGCATTTGGAAGAGTGCCACGATCAGGGCGTGGACCCGATCTTCAGCGCGGCGGCGGCGGAGGCGGCTGCAGAGATGACGGTAGCGGCCGGGCCGATCGCGATCAGCGGGTTGCCGAAGTATCACTCGCGGCCGGGCGCGGCGATGAAGTTGTTTCTGGATTTTGACGGGGCGCCGGCGATCACGAGCTGGGGCAATTACAGTGCGCCGGCGCAGGCGACTTATTCGCAGGACACCGACCTGACGACGTACAGCGATGCGGAGCAGGCGCAGATCCTGGAGATCTGGCGGCGCGTGTCGGAGAAGTATTCGCCATTTGATATTGATGTGACGACGGAAGACCCGGGCAACCGCACGGCGATGAAGACGCTGACGGTGGTGATGGCGAGCGACACGGGCACGTGGTTGGGCGGAACGTACGGGGGCTATGCGAACATTGATTCGTTTGCGACGGGGACGGGCCAGTCGACGGTGTATGTGTTTCCGAAGAATCTGGGGCCCTATTCGCCGAAGTTTGTGGCGGAGTGCGCAGCGCACGAGGCGGGGCATGCGCTGGGACTGCGCCACCAGTCGAGTTATGACACGAACGGCGCGAAGCTCACCGACTACAGCAAGGGGACTGGGACGGGCGCGGGGTCAACGGCGCCGATCATGGGGAATTCGTACAGTGCGGAGCGCGGGTTGTGGTGGCGCGGCACAACGACGAGCGCAACGACGATTCAAGATGACCTGGCGTTGATGACGAACCGGATCTCGTATCGCATTGATGACCACGGCAACACGGTGAGCAGCGCGACGCCGCTGGCGATCAGCGGGACGAGCGTGTCGGGTTACGGCGTGATTGAACGCACGACCGATGCGGACGTGTTCAGTTTTTCAACCGGGGCGGGCACGCTGAACATCACCGTCGGATCTTATGCGTACGGCGGCATGCTGAACCTCAAACTGGACCTGTTGACATCAACGGGCAGCGTGGTCGCGACGCGGAATGCACAGACACTGGGCGAAACGTTGAGCGTGACCGTCGGTAGTGGTGCGTATCGACTCGTCGTATCAAGCAACGGCAGCTATGGGGACATCGGGCAGTACTCCATCAGCGGGACCATCTTGGCGCCGACGAGTTTGGTGTATGCACCGACCAATCTCACGGCGAGCGTGGTGAGCGGACGGGTGAACCTGGCGTGGACGGACAGTTCAAGCAATGAGACGGGGTTCGTGGTGCAGCGGTCGACAGACGGCGTGAACTTCAGCAACCTGGCGACACTGGGGGCGAACGTGACGACGTACAGCGATCTCGGTGTCGTCGCGGGGGCGACGTATCAGTACCGGCTGTATGGGCTGAATGGCACGACGGCGTCGGATCTCTCGAACGTGGTCACGGCGACGTTGGCGCCGGTAGCGCCGGCGAGTTTGTCGGCCACGGTGGTGTCGGCCACGCAGATCCGGTTGAACTGGACGGATGTGAGCGGCGAAACAGGATTTCGGGTTGAGCGCTCGCTGGACGGTGTGAACTTCACGCAAATCGCGACGGTGGGCACGGGCGTGCTGACGTACAGCGATGCGACGCTGAACCAGAACACGACGTATATCTACCGCGTGCGGTCGAGCAACGCCGGCGGGGTGTCAGGACCGTCGCCAGTGGCGAGCGCGAAGACACTGACAGCGCCGGTGCCAAACGCGCCGACGAACCTGACGCTGACAACGGCGAACAAGTCGCGGCTGATTTTGCGGTGGACGGACAATGCGACCAATGAAACGGGGTATCGCATTGAGCAGTCGACCAACGGCGTGACGTTTACGCAGATCGCCACGGTGGGCGCGAACGCGACGAGTTTCACTACGAACCGACTGGTCGCGGGGCAGATGTACTGGTACCGCGTGAGTGCGTACAACACGGCGGGGAATTCGGCGTATTCAAACGTGGCGTCGCTGGCGGCGCGGGGATCGACGGCAAAGGGCGAGGCTGTGACTATTGCGTCGCCGAGGACGGAGAAGACGAAGATTAAGTTAGTGAAACTCGCGAGCGCTTAAGCCTGCGGGGTAAGGAGTTGGGGCAGGACGTTGACGAAGCCGCTGCGGGCCATGACCTGGTCGGCGCCGGCGTTGCGGGCCTGGGCGGCGAGTTCGACTTCGACGTGGGATAGAAACGCGACGACGCGCGGCGCCTTGGCGTGCGTCTTGGCGGCGCTGACCGCGGCGATGGTGTCGAGGCCGGCGGCGTTGAGGTCGATGATGACGAGCGGCGAGGCGTCGGCAGCATCGAGCAGTTCGCGCAGGCGGTCGAGGTTGCGGGCGACGAGGACGGGCGTGCCAAGCTGTTTGCCGGTGCCGGTGATCTTGGTTGAGAAAATGAGATCGGTAACGACGGCGATGACGGTCATTTGATCACCAGTTTGACAGATTGGCGGCCGGAGGCGTTGAGATCGACGTAGCCGACGGCGACCGCACCGTTTTGTGGATTGGTGATGGTAACGCGGTAGCGTCCGAGGAAGCCGCGGAAGTTGACCGCCCCACTGCTGTCGGCGATGAGGGTGGTGTTGGTTCGCCAGCGTTTGAAGACGATCTCACGGTAGCGTTCGAAGGCGGGGTAGGGTTTGAAATTTTTGTCCATGAGGGCGGCCTCAGCGCCGAGCCAATGGGCCTTTTCCCAGAAGCCCCAGAGCAGGATGCACTCAACCGAGGGGTGCGAGAAACCCATGGTGAAAAAGGTATCGAGGGCTTCGGCCTGTTTCTGGCGGTCCTTGGTTTTGAAGCTGATCTCGGTGAGGTGGATGGGGAGCTTGAGGGCGGCGAGCTTGTCGAGGCGTTTGATGGATGCGGCGGGGTCGAGCTGGGCGACGCCGGCACGCTCGACGGTGTCGCCCTCAGCGCGGGTGTCGATGGCGAAACGCTCGGCGGCGTGTTCTTGAATGCCGATGCCAGTGACGGGAGCGCCGGCGGCTTTCAGCTTTTCGATTAGTTTGATGTAGCGGGCGGTTTTGTCGTCCTGGCCGAGGATGGCGTATTCATTGACGAAGAGGAGCGCCTTGGGGTCGAGTTCGCGGGCTTTGCGGAACATGTGAGCGTTGATGTCGAAGCCGAGGGCTTTTTCGTAGTGGTCGCCATCGAGCATTTCGTTGTTGACGTCCCAGCAGAAGACTTTGCCTTTGTAGCGAGGGACGATGTCGTTGAGGCGGCGATCGATGGCGGTGCGCAGGGCATCGCCATCGAGGTCGACGAGCCATTTTTGTGATTCTATGAACTTGCGTTTGGCCCAGAAGAGGCAGTGGCCGCGAAGGGATTGGTTGTTTTCAGCGGCGAATTTGACGACCTCGTCGGCGCCATCATAGGTCAGTTTGCCGGCCTCTTTTTCCGTGGCGTACCACTTCATGGCGTTTTCGCAGACGAGGGTGTTGAAGTTGTCGCGGATGGTTTCAGCGTACTTCCTGGATTCAGGATCAGTGTGGCGCGTGGCGAGGCGTTTCTCGGCAACGGCGACGCCGAAGTGAAAGGTGCTGCTGACCTGTTCAATCGTGACGGTCTTGCCGGCAGCGCCGGAAGATTCGGCATGCTCAATCGTGAGCGTGAAGTCGCCCTTGCGGTGTTTCTCTATACGGGCTTCGGCATCAGCGCGCCAGTCGGCCATGAGGGTACTCGCTTGGAACAAGGACATGAGCAGGAAGACGATAAGGCTGACTTTGAGCATCAGAGGCCTTTGTGAGAGCCGTCGCAGAAGGGGGAATTTTTGGTGCGTTTGCAGGTGCACATGGCGACGCGTTTGGCCTCGGTGAGAACGACTTCTTTGCGAGTGAAGCTGGTGCCTTCGTGGGAGCCGTCGCACCAGGGGCTGGTTTTTGCTTTTGCCGCAGGTGCACCACCAATAGGAGCCAGCTTCGAGGGTAACGACGACGGGCACTTTGCCGCCAACGACCGGTAGTTCCATGTGGGCCTCTTATGGGTTTGGGGAATGGGGAAATGTCATGCCGGTTCGGCGATGACGGGATTGGTGAGTTCGCCGAGTTTTTCGATGCGGGCGGTCATGGTGTCGCCGGCCTTGAGGTAGCGTGGGGGCTTCATGCCCATGCCGACGCCTTCCGGCGTGCCGGTGAGGATGAGCGTGCCGGGGAGCAGCGTGGTGGAGCCGCTGAGGAAGGAGACGAGTTGGCGGACGTTGAAGATCATGTCGGCGGTGTTGTTGTTCTGGACGGTTTCGCCGTTGACGGTCATAGAGAGGGCGAGGGTGTTGGGATCGGGGATTTCGTCGCGGGTGACGATGGCCGGGCCGCAGGGGCAGAAGGTGTCAAAGGTTTTACCGCGGCACCACTGGCTGCCGCCCCAGTCTTTCTGCCAATCGCGTGCGGAGACATCGTTGCAAATGGTGTAGCCGAGGACGTAGTCGAGGGCGTTTTCGGGGGAGACATTTTTGCAGCGTTTGCCGATGACGATGGCGAGTTCAACTTCCCAATCGACCTGGGTGCTGGCGAGCTTGGTGGGAATCTCGACGGGGTCGCCGGGGTTTTGGATGGCGGCGGGATTCTTGGCGAAGAGGACGGGGAACTTGGGGATCTTGGCGCCGGTTTCTTCGGCGTGCTCGCGGTAGTTCAGGCCGATGCAAAGGATCGCGCGGGGATCGAGTGGAGCGAGGAGTTTGGCGATGGCGACCTTCTGGTGGGTAACGGTAAAGTTGGCAAGGATGTCACCGGCAATGCGGAAGGCGGTGCCGTCGGGCTGCAGGGAGCCGTAATGGGTTTCGCCGGCGGAATCCAGGAAACGGACAATCTTCACATGCACCTCGCGATCGTAAGAAGGCACGTGATTATTGGCGGGCGGGTTGAAAAAGCAACAGCTTAACCGGCGTGGGAGAGGCGGTGCGGGAGGCGGGTGGTGAGGGCTTCGAGGGATTGGCGTTGGCGGGCGATGCGCTGGGCGGTGACTTCGCCACGGGGACGGTTGAGGACAGCAAGGCGGGTTGCGACGATAATTTCGGCCTGGACGTCGGCGTTGTGGAGCCAAGCATCGTGATTTTCGATGATGGTCTTCACGCCGGTCGCGCCCTCGGTTTGCGAGAGCTGGCGGAAAATGGCCTTGGAATGTGTACGGGCGATCCGTCGCATAGCTGAATAGAGTATCTAATGTGAGCGCAGGGAGGCAAGTAAATTCGCGAATTTCGTGGGTTATCGGTCGCGGCGGGCGGGCGAGCGGTGCGAAAATCGCATATAGTGAGGTCATGAAGCAGCCATCGGAACACAAGAAGAAAGAGACGAAGAGCGACGTCGATTCGCATAAATTGGCGCCGCGGATACAGAACCGCCGGGCTCACTTTGACTACTTCATTCTCGACAAGATCGAGTGCGGGATCGCGTTGGTGGGCAGCGAGGTGAAGTCGGTGCGGAAGGGGCACGTGCAACTGGCGCAGGCGTTCGCGCGGATTCGCAACGGGGAAGTCTGGCTGTTCGGCTGCCATGTTGATGAGTATGTGGAGTCGAACCAGTTCAACCATGACCCGACGCGGACGCGGAAACTGCTGTTGCACAAGCGGGAGATTCGGCGTTTGCAGCAGCGGCTGCAGAAGGAACAATCGGCGACGCTGGTGCCGCTGGAGATTTATTTTAAGCGCGGGTATGTGAAGTTGCTGCTGGGGATTGGCAAGGGCAAGAAGGCCTTTGACAAGCGGGCGGCGATCAAGGAGCGCGACGACAAGCGCAACATGGACAAAGCCCTGCGGCGCGGTTAAACCATCGGAAGCCATTTCAGACGGAGGAGATGTATGACGCCACGCATTCTGACAACGGTTGTGGGATCGTACCCGGTGCCGCAATGGCTGGTGACCACGCCGACGCGGCAGTCCCTGAGCGACGCGATGATGGTGGTGTTTCAGACGCAGGAAACGGCCGGGATCGACGTGGTGGCGGATGGGGAGTTGTACCGGTTTGATGTGAATCATCCCGAGACGAACGGGATGATTGATTATTTTGTGGGGAAGTTTCGGAATGTGCGGACGCAGATTACGCGCAGCGAGGAAGAGTCGTTTAAGCAGAACCCGGCGATGCATTTTCGCATGAAGCCGGCGGGCGTGGTGGAGGGGCAATTGGGCGAGGGAGCGCTGAACTTGCCGGCGGACTACCGGCATGCGAAACAGTATTGCCAGCACCCGATGAAGTTCACGCTGACGAGTCCATATATGCTGGGGCGGACGCTGGTGGATCGGCACTATAAGTCGCTGCCGGCGCTGGTGCGGGCGATCACGGACGTGATGGCCAGCCAGGTGGCGGCGATCGATGCGGATATTGTGCAGATTGATGAGGCGAATCTGACAGGCAACCCGGATGATGCACCGTGGGTGGCGGAGTGTTTGAACAGTTTGTTTGATGCGGTGCAGAAGAAGGCGGCGATTCACCTGTGCTTCGGCAACTATGGCGGACAGTCGATTCAGAAGGGGACGTGGGCGAAGCTGATTGGTTTTATCAACGCGCTGAAGATCGACCACGTGGTGGCGGAGATGGCTTTTCGCAGTCCGGACGAGTTGCAATTCTTTAAAGAGATGCGGCCGGAGATTGGGATGGGGCTGGGCGTGATCGATGTGAAGCGCACGGTGGTGGAGACGCCGGAGCAGATTGCGCGGGCGATTGAGCATGCAGAGAAGGTGCTGGGCGAGGGGCGTGTGACGTATGTGCACCCGGACTGTGGGCTGTGGATGCTGAACCGGTCGGTGGCGGATGCGAAGCTTAAGGCCCTGGTGAAGGGTCGCGATTTGTATTTGGGCATTAAGCGGTAAGCGAATTAAGGTTTGCGCAGACCGACGACGCAGCGGGCGTTGCCGGCGGCGTCGCGGACGATGCGAATGCCGTCAAGATAGCCGGCGGCGGTGAATAGGTCGCGCGCGGCTTCGGCCTGGTCGAAGGCGATTTCGAGAACGAGCATGGCGCCGGGGTGGAGGTGATCGCGGGCTTCAGCGAGGATGCGGCGGTGCGGTTCGAGTCCGTCAGCGCCCCCATCGAGCGCGGTAACGGGTTCATGCTCGCGGACTTGGGGTTCAAGAGTTTTGAGTTTTTCGGTGGCGATGTAGGGGGGATTGGCAGCGATGACGTCGAAACGCACGGCGGGCTCGGCTTGGGTGAGCGCTGAGAAGAGATCGCCGGAGGCAAGCTTGATGCGATCAGACAGTTTGTGCTGGTCGATGTTTTTATGGGCAACCTCGAGAGCGGCGGCGGAGAGATCGGTGGCGGTGACGTGCGCGGTGGAGATGTTCTTGGCGAGTGCGATGGCGATGCAGCCCGAGCCGGTGCAGAGGTCGAGGATGTGCACGGTGTCGCCGGGGGTGACCGCGGGAAGCGCGCTGGCATCGGCCGAGGCGGAACTGGCGGCGGCGGATTTGACGCGGATGTGGGTGATGACGGTTTCGACGAGGGTTTCGGTATCGGGGCGAGGGATGAGGACATCGCGGGTGACGGCGAATTCGAGGGAGTAGAACCAAGCCTTGCCGACGAGGTAGGCGACGGGGACGTGCTCGGCGCGTTGTTTGACCATTTCGCGAAAGGCGGTGAGGGGGCCTTCGGGCGGGACGTTTTCGTAGCGGGTGTAGAGGGCCATGCGGGTGCAGTCGAGGGCGTGGGCGAGGAGCAGTTCAGCGGAGAGGCGCGGCTCGTCGATGCCTTTGCGGGCGAAGAAGTCGGTAGTCCAGGTCAGCAGGGAGCCGACGGTCCAGATGCGCTGTGGCGAAGTGCTCATGGTGGGTTTTTACCAAGAGAGAGTCTGGCAGACCAGCGTCGGGTGATATAACATTTGCGGACATGACGAACAACCCGCAAGTTCAACCGACGCCGCACCCGGATAACTCGCCTGAGCCCGGTGGTGTGAGCCCGCGCCCGCCTGAGTCGGACGTGGCAGCGCAGTTGCGGGCGATGGCCGACGCACACGAACGGCGTGAGTATGACTTGGCCCCGCCGGTGCAGGCGCCCGGTGAGGCCAGCGGTGAAGCGCCGTCGCGCTACCCGCCGCAGAATCACTACCAGCAATTTCGAGCGGGCGTGCCGCCGCAACCGCCGGCGGCGGGGCAATACTACGGGCGGCGTTACGGCTTTTTGTGCCAGTATTGTTCATCGCGGCTGGAAGCGGTGGAATCGATGGCGGGGCAGTCGGGCACGTGCCCGACGTGTGGCGAGGCGATTGTCATACCGATTCTGGACAACCGCGGACGGTTGATTGATCCGCTGTCGGGCAAGGTGATCAAGCAGGACCCGCACCCGGTGCATGCGTATGCCGCGGCGGGACACAAGGCGCCGCAGATCGTGCCGGCGGAGAATGGCGACCGGGCGATCAAGTGCCCGCGCTGCCAGCGATTGAACCAGATTGCATCGAACAACTGCGTGACGTGCGGCTTGCCGTTCACGATGGAGGGGACGGTCGGCGATGCGATCGCGGGGACGAACACGTGGGCGGTGGCGTCGCTGGTGCTGGGGATTGTGAGCGTGGTGGGCGGGTGTGCGTTTGTGATACCGGCGTTGCTGGCGGTGATCTTCGGGGCGATTGCGTTGCGCGGCGTGTCGGTCTCAGGCGGGCAACAGCGCGGGAACGGCCTGGCCATTGCGGGAATCATCATGGGCGTGGTGGGCCTGCTGATGGCGATGGCGTTTTATGGCATGAACTTCATTCGCCCGTGATTTGCCCGGCGCGGCCACTGTGCCTATCGTACTGCTCAGTTTTCTTGCGGAGAGGCAGTGACCATGGCGACAAACTCAGTAACTGGTATGGGCAATCGGCAATTTGCGGTGGATGTGGCACTGCTGGTGATTCGCCTGTGCGTGGGCTTTGCGATGTTCTATCACGGGGCGCAGAAACTGTTTGGGTGGTTCGGCGGCAACGGGATGGAAGGGTTTATCGGGTATGTGACGTCGTTCAAACTGCCGGTGCTTTCGGGCACGGTGTGGGCGTATATGGCGGCGGTGACCGAAACCTTCGGCGGGTTGGCACTGATGGTTGGGCTGCTCGCGCGTTTGTCGGCGATTCCGACGATCTTCACGATGATCATTGCGATCATCTTTGTCCACGGGCCGAACGGCTATGGCATTCAGAACAAAGGCTATGAATACAACCTGGCGATCATTGCGATGGCGGCGGCGATCTTGATTGCGGGGCCTGGGCTGATTTCGGCGGATGCGTTTATCTTCCGGAAGGGCCTGTGGGCGCGCGGGGCGCAGCCGCTGGACAACCCGGCTAACCGCGTGTGAGATAGAGGGCTGGAGGTTTTCTCAATGCCCGCACACGTCAGCGAACCCGCAGAACTCAAGACAGAATACTTCGTCAACCCGCTCGGGTTGGGGACGCGCGTGCCGCGGTTTTCGTGGCTGCTGCGCGATGCGCGGGCCGGCGCGAAACAGGTGCGTTATCACGTGCAGGTGGGCGCAACGCCGGGCGCAAGCGACTTGTGGGACTCGGGGCCGGTGGCGGGTGATCAGTCGGTTTTTGTGGCGTATAGTGGCAAGGCGCTGCAGTCGCGCAGTTGTGGTTATTGGCGGGTAAAGACCTGGTCGGCGGATGGCAGCGGCGCGGTGCTGGAGTCGGGGTGGTCGCAGGAGGCGACGTTTGAATTGGGGTTGCTGGAGCGCGGGGATTTTCAGGCGACGTTTATCGCGGCCGACGTTGTGGGCACGCCGCGAACGAGCGCCCCGCCGCCGTACTTTCGGAAGGCATTCAGCATCAGCAAACCCGTTGCGAAGGCGCGGCTGTATGTGACCGCGCTGGGCCTGCACGAAACACACATCAACGGAAAGAAGATCGGCAAGCATGTGCTGGCGCCGGGCTGGACGGAGTATCGCAAGCGCGTGCAGGTGCATGCGTATGATGTGACGGCCCAACTTCAGCAAGGTGAGAACTGCCTGGGCGCCGTCTGCGGCGACGGGTGGTATTGCGGATTTGTCGGCTACTCGGGCGTGCGGCAGATCTATGGCGACCGGCCCAAGTACCTGGCCCAACTCGAGATCACACATGGCGATGGCTCGCGAACGGTGATCGCAACGGACAATACGTGGCGCACGAGCGTGGGACCGATTGCGGTGTCGGACATGCAGATGGGCGAGGTGTACGACGCGGCACTCGAACTGGGCGAGTGGGCGAGCCCGGGCTATGACGCGAGCCGCTGGCTGCCGGTGCGAACGTACGAAGAGAAGCACCTGGCGCTGGACCCGGCGCGCGGACCGCTGTGTGTACCGCACGAAGCGATCAAGCCGGTGAGCATTAAGCGCACGGCGAATTGGGCGGGGCGTTCGACATTCATCGTGGATTTTGGCCAGAACCTGGTGGGCTGGCTGCGACTGAACATACCGGCAGCGAACCCGCCTGGCTGGCGCAGCAGCGTGACGATCAAGCACGTGGAGAAACTTACTGACGACGGCAAGCCGTACACGATCAACCTGCGGGCGGCAAAGCAGATTGATGAAGTGATGCCCGTGAACGGCCGGGCGATGACGTTTGAGCCACGATTTACGTTTCATGGTTTTCAGTATGTGGAGATCAGCGGTTATCCGGCGGAGCAACTGAGCGAAGAGGACATTCGCGCGATCGTCGTGCACTCAGAGATGGCGCGGACGAGCACGTTTGAATGTTCTGAGCCGCTGCTGAATCAGCTATTTCACAACATCATCTGGGGGCAGAAGGGAAACTTTTTGGATGTGCCGACAGACTGCCCGCAGCGTGATGAACGTTTGGGTTGGACGGGCGATGCACAGGTGTTCATCCGCACGGCCGCGCTCAACATGGATGTCAGCGGGTTTTTCAACAAGTGGCTGCAGGACACTATTGATGCGCAGCACGATAACGGCGCGGTGCCCAACGTGGTGCCGTCGCATGACCGGGGGATGGTGTGGGGCGCGGAGGCCGACGGCGGGCCGGCGTGGGCGGATGCGGGCGTGATTTGCCCGTGGGCGATCTGGCTGGCCTATGCGGATCGGGACGCGATTGCCCGGAACTATGCATCAATGCAGCGGTTCATCGCTTACCTGGACCAGAACGCGAAGAACGATATCCGCGCCTATGACGGCAGCGGGTGGCAGGGCTTTGGTGATTGGCTTTCAACGGATGCGTCGGGCAACTCGTGTGACGGCAACACGCCGAAGGACTTGATCGGCACGGCCTACTATGCGTACTGCGCGCGGCTGCTATCAAAGATGGCTGCGGCACTGGGCAAAGGTGATGACGCGGCGAAATACACGGCGACTTTTGAACGCGTGCGCGGAGCGTTTCAGAAACGTTTTGTCACGGCCGACGGCATTGTGGGCAATCACAACCAGACATCGTACGTGCTGGCGCTGCACTTTGATTTGCTGCCGACGGAACTGCGGCCGAACGCACTGGCGCATCTGGTCACGCAGATTCGGAAGAAGAACACGCATCTGACGACGGGCTTCGTGGGCACGCCGTACCTGCTTTTCGCATTGTCTGACAATGGTGAGACCGAGGTCGCGCTGGAACTGCTCACGCAGAAGACGTACCCATCGTGGCTGTACCCGGTGCTCAACGGGGCGACGACCATTTGGGAGCGCTGGGACGGCTGGACGAAGGAGAAGGGCTTTCAGGACCCGGGGATGAATTCGTTCAACCACTACGCCTATGGTGCGGTGGGCCAGTGGATGATCTGCCGGCTGGCGGGGTTGGACTATGATGAGACGAAGCCGGGCGGGAAGCATCTGCTGCTGAGGCCGACACCGCCGCGGCCGGGATCGAAGGTGGGGCTGACGCACGCGCGGGCGACACTGGAAACGCCGTACGGGCGGGCTGCATCAGGTTGGGCGGTGGCTGATGGCACGTTGACGATGACTTTAGTAGTGCCGGCAAACAGCAGCGCGACGCTGCACGCCCCGGACGGCACGAGCGAGACACTGGGCGCCGGGACACACACACGAACAATTGCTTGGTCTTAGGACGAGAACACGATGTCGATGCTGGATACGGTTTTGTTGTGGGTGGATAAGAATCGCGGGCGCTGGCTGGGCGATTTGAAGAATTTTCTATCGATACCGAGCATCTCGGCGCAGCCCGACCATGCCGGCGATGTGAAGAATGCCGCGGAATGGGCGGTGGATTATCTGCGCACGATCGGCATGCAGGTGGAACTGGTGCCGACGAAGAAGCACCCGTGCGTGTTTGCGACGACGCCGGCGAAACTGGCGCCGGCGGGCGCGCCGCATATTTTGATCTACGGGCACTATGATGTGCAGCCGCCGGAACCGCTGGAGTTGTGGAAGAGCGGGCCTTTCGAGCCGACGGTGCGGGACAACGCGCTGTATGCGCGCGGCGCGAGCGACGACAAGGGGCAGGTGCATTGCCACCTGGCGGCGCTGATGGCATGGAAGGAAGTCAACGAGGGGTTTCCGTGCCGCATCAGCATTTTGCTGGAGGGCGAAGAGGAGATCGGCAGCCCGAACCTGATGAGCGTGGTGGAGGCGAAGCGCGAGCAACTCAAAGATGCGAAGGTGCTGCTGATCAGCGATACGAACTTCGTGATGCGCGGCGTGCCGTCAATCACGTATGGGTTGCGCGGGCTGTACGGCGTTGAGTTTGCCCTGCATGGCGCGAAGACGGACCTGCACAGCGGGATGTTTGGCGGGGCGATCGCCAACGCGGCGCATGGCCTGTGCGAGATGGTGGCATCGCTGCATGACAAGAATGGCCGTGTGACGGTGCCGGGCTTTTATGATGACGTGCAGGCGCTCACAGCGCAGGAACGCGAGATGTGGGCGAAGCTGCCGTTTGATGAGAAGGCCTTCGCCGCGGAGATGGGCGTGGAACAGACGTACGGCGAGGCGGGATTCACCAGTTTGGAGCGGCGCTGGGCGCGGCCCACGCTGGAAGTGAACGGCCTTACTGCCGGCTACCAGGGCGCGGGATCGAAGACCGTGCTGCCGAACCGGGCGAGCGCGAAGATCACGTGCCGGCTTGTGCCCAACCAGAACGCGGAGAAGATCGGCGACCTGCTGGTGGCGCACCTGCAGCGCATTGTGCCGGCGGGTTTGCGGTTGGAGATTATTCATCGCAGCACAGGGAGTCCGCCGGCGATCACGCCGATCGACAGCCCCGCGATGGCGGCGGCCGCGGATGCGATCGAGATCGCCTTCGGCCAGCGGCCGGTGTTTGCACGCGAGGGCGGCTCGATACCGGTGGTCGCGTGGTTCAAGCAGGCGCTGGGGATCGACACGATCTTGATTGGCTTTGGCCTGCCGGACGATTGCATTCACGCACCGAATGAGAAGCTCGAGTTGGATTGTTATTACGGCGGCATCAAGGCGGCTGCGGCTGTTTATGAGAAGCTGGCTGAACGGCTGAAGTGAGAAGACGATGACGCATGCGTTGTATGCCCCTTGGCGGCTAGACTATATCAAAACGGTTGCCGACGGGCCGAAAGAATGTTTTTTGTGCAGCACGGCGAGCAAACCGGAGGCAGATGCGGCGCACCTCGTGCTGGTGCGCAGTCCGCTGGCGATGTTGATGTTGAACAAGTACCCGTATGTGAACGGCCATTTGCTGGTGGCCCCCTACCGTCACGCGGCGACGCTGGACGAATGCGGCGCGGATGAGCGGGCGCAGATGATGGAGCTGATGGTTGTGGGGCAGAAGCTGCTGCGCGAAACGATGAACCCACAGGGCTTCAACCTGGGTTTTAACATCGGCAAGTGTGCGGGGGCGGGCGTGCCGGGGCACGTGCATGGGCACATCGTGCCGCGGTGGAACGGCGACATCAACTTCATGTCAGTTGTGGGAAATGTACGGATTATTCCACAGGCGGTGGAAGAGGCTTACCGCTTGTTGTCGGCCGCGGCGAAGGCTTTGTCGTAAATGCCTTTGCGCTGGATGCGCCAGAGCAGGATCGGACGCACGACGAAGATGGTCGCAAAGTAAATGCAGGCCGTGCCAGCGGCCATCACCCAACCGAGCGAGGCGAGTCCCTTGTGGTGGCCGATGGTGAGGAAGCCGAACGCGCAGCTGGTGGCGATGGCGCAGAGGAGTAGCGCGCGATCGGAGACGTCCCATGGACGCCAGACGCGGCGCGGATCGGCGAGCACTTCGCGGTAGCGATGCACCATGAACACGCCGTACTCATGCCCAGCGCCCATGAGGATAGGGAGCGCGAAAAAGTTGGCGAAATTGAATGTGCCGGGGATTTCGAAGGGGTCGCCGAGCTTTTGCCACAGCCACATGCAGAGCAGCAGCACGGGCAGGCCGAGGGCGAGGACCGAAATGGCGAGGAGTGTCTGGGCGAATTTGCGGACATCAAGCCAGACGAGAATAACGATGAGCACGAGGGCGTAAAGCGTGGCCAGCAGGAACGCGCGGTGAATGTATTGGGTGGAATAGAGCAGTTGCTGGGCGATGCCGGTGATGGTGATGTTCGGCGTGCCGGTGAGGCGTGATTCGACCTCGTGGACGAAATGGCCGAGTTCATCCATGACCCAGAGGTCATCATTCTTGGGCCAGACGTAGAGAGCGTAAGCCTTGCGGCCATCGACAGTGCTGACGAGGTGGTCGCGTACTTCGGCGGGGATGCGGCCCAGATCAAAAGGCGGCGGCGCGAACTGGGCAACGGTGCGTTGGATGTCAGCAGCGAAGGCTTGCTGCCAGGCGTTGAAGCGGGCGAGGGCTTCAGGCGATGCGGCGGAGGCCTTGATCGACGCGACGGTCTGGCTTAGCTGGCGGCGCTGGCCGTCATTGAGTTTGGCGGACCAACTGCGTTCGATCGCATCGAGTGATTGCTGAACGCTGGTGAGTTGTTGTGCGGTGGCCGGCGGGGTGGGCGGGAGTTTGAAATCGCGAAGGGGGCCGCTGTTCTTCGTGAGCCAACCATGGTTATCGATGGCGTCGAGGATGCTCTCGGTACGGCCAACGGTGGCAGCGCCGCGAAGCTTCTCACGGGCGAGAGACAAGTCTTCGAGGTTGTCGGCCAGCACAACGATGGACCACGTGGGCAGATCGCGCACGGCCTCAACGGATTCAAGATGGCGGGCCTGCAGTTTGAGCAGGTCGGGATCGAACTTCAGCGGCAGACCGACGAAGAGGCCGGCGCCGGCGGCGAGCAGCCACAGCGCCGGCACGATGAATGATCGCCAGGAGATGCGCGGCACATCGCGAATGTCGGCGTAACGCTTCTCCGCTTCGACCGGGCGCACGCTGGCGGGCCAGATGGTGAGGAGGGCGGGCGCGAGGGTGTAGCCGCTGAAGAGACAGAGGAAGAGCCCGCCGCCGGCGATGGTGCCGAGTTCGGCAGCGCCTTTGAAATCCGTTAAGGCGGCCACAAAAAACGCGCCGGCAGCGCCGCAGCAGGCAGTGGTGATCGGCGGCGAGACATGGCGGAAGACACGCGACCAGATGGCGGTCGGGCGGGTGTAGCGCTGCTTCTCATGGCGATAGCGCGAGAGAACCTGGATGAGGTAATCGATGCCTATGCCGATGAGGGCGATCACGAAAACGAGCGAGAGGAGATTGAGCCGCCCCACCGTGAGGGTGGCCCAGCCGAAGGTCCAGCCGATGGCGACGGCGAGGCAGATCTCGGCAACGAAGGCGAGCCACAGCGATCGCAACAGGAAGAGCAGCGTGACGAAAACGAGCGAGAGACCGAGGATCTCGGCGATCTTCGTGTCGCGGTCGGTGGTGGTCATTTCGTCGGCTTCCAGCACGGGGCGGCCGGTGAGGACTACGTGAAACTCGGGGTAGTTTTTGGCGACCTCAGCGACGGCGGCGCGCATGTTGTTCACAGGGCCGGCGACCTCGGCGAGTGAGGTGTAGTCGCGCTTCTGATAGACGTTGATGAGGAGCGCGTTCTGCTTGGCGAGGTAGAAGTAGCCGAGCTGCGAGGGATCGGTTTTGGTGCGCGGGTCGAGCGCGGCAAGCGAGGGCTTTTCGATGCGCTCGCGCCAGTCCTTGGGGTCGGCTTTCAGTGCGGCATCGAGCGATTGCATGAGTGCAAGGGCCGGATCGTAACTGCGCTCAGGACCGCCGAGGCCGAGCGTGGTGAACATGCGGCCGGCGAGGGGCTGGTTGGCGGTGAGGAGATTGGGCGTAAGCGCGAAGGTGAGTTGGCTGAACTCTTTGGTGTTTTGTTTGACCTCATCATGCGGGGCGAAGAGCAGGCCCTGGTCACCGAGTTTTTCGAGCGGAACGCGCCAGTCGACGCGCTTGACATCGCCGGGCATCTGCTGAAGGCGCGTGCCGAGGGCATCCGCGATGGCGGCCCAGCGTACGGCGGGCGGCTGGGTATGCGGATCGCGCGGGCGAACCACCACGAGGATTGCTTCGTTCTCAGGGAATTTGTGGATGAAGTGGAGGTAGTCTTTGAAGAACGGCTGGTTCGGCGACATCAGGTCGTTCTGATTGGTCGAGAGCTTGAGACGGGTCATGGCGAGAACGATCGACAGCGCCAGCGCGAGGAGGCAGAGGGCGAGAGTGAGCTTTGGCCACGCGATGACGCGGAGGACGAACCTGGTTTGAAATCGCGTGATTCTGCCCATAGATCAGACCGAAGCGCGAACGGCGCCGCGTGCGAGGTTGAAGACCGTCGTCCACGCCGTGCCGGGGAAATGGGTGGTCTCTTTGAGCACGTCCTCAAGCGCGACGAGGAACCAATCCATGTCGGCCTTGGTGACGTTGATTGGTGGCAGGAACTTGATGACCTCGGTGTGATAGCCGGCAACCTGCGTGAGGATGCGGTGCTTCTGCAGTAGCGGGATAATGATCATCTGTCCAAACACGGCGAAGTTAAGTTTGTGCAGCATGTCCCAGGCCATTTTGAGTTTGAGCGACGACTCGGGCCGAGCGAAATCGAGGGCGAACATGAGGCCTTTGCCGCGGACATCCGAGATGAAGGGGCAGAACTCCTTCATGGCGAGAAGTCTGTCGCGGACGTAGTTGCCCAGCGTCTCGGCATTCTCGACGAGTTTCTCATCTTCGATCACGTGCAAGCTGGCGAGTGCGGCGGCCATGGCCATGTCGTTTTGACCATAAGTGTTGGAGTGGACAACGCAGCGCTCCATCGAGTTGAACACGCAGTCCATGATCTTGGGCGTGGTGACGACGGCGCCAACGGGGACGAAGCCGCCGCTGAGGGCCTTGGCCGTGCAGAGGATGTCGGGCTCAACGCCGGGGAAATGCTGGAAGCAGAACCATTTGCCGGTGCGGCCGAGGCCGCACTGCACTTCATCGAGGATGAGCAGCGTGCCGTGCTTCTCGCAGAGCTTCTTGGCTTCGGCGAGGTAGCCGTCGGCGACGACTTCGCAGGATTTGCCTTGAACGGGTTCGACGATGAATGCAGCGACATCTTTCTTCGACAGGGCCTGCTCGAGTGCGGCAAGGTCGTTGAACGGCACGGCGCTGGTTCCTGGCAGAAGATTGCCGAAGCGTTCACGGAAGAAGCCGGCGCCGTTGAGGGCGAGCGCGCCGGTGGTGAGGCCATGGAACGCGTGATCGCAGTAGACGATCTTTTCACGCTGGGTGTTGCAGCGGGCGAACTTGATGGCGGTCTCGACGGTTTCGGTGCCACTGTTGGTGAAGAAGACTCGGCTAAGATTGCCGCCGGCTTTCTCGGTGAGTTTCTTAGCAACCAAACCGGAGAGCAACGAGCAGTCCATGCGTACGAGGTTGGCGGAGCGCGAGTCCATGTATTGTTCGAGCACGGCCTTGATCTTCGGATGATTGCGGCCCAGGGCGAAAACGCCCCAGCCGGTCAGCAGGTCGAGATACTTGTTGCCGTCCTTGTCCCAGAGGTACGGCCCTTCGCCTTTGACGTAGCCTTTGTCGAAGCCGATGGTGCGCAGCATTTTGACGAAGGCCGGGTTGATGTGCTCGGCGTGCAGGTCGTACTGCTGGCCGCGCTGCTCATCCAGCCAGCCGTTGAAATCGCTATAGAATCGTTCGCTCAAGGATCACCTGGGTAAGGGGTCGAGAGGGAGATTATATCTCGGAAGTTGTTTAGATGTTTAGTTGTTTGGTTGTTTAGTTTCCCTAAAATCAGCATGCGGTGCTTGACGAGAAACTTATGAACCAGATTGTACACAATGCTGTTGGCTGGCGGATGCGGAAGATCAAGGGCGTGTACGTCGCCGAGTCGGCCGTGGTCGTCGGCGATGTGACGATCGGCGAAGACACGAACCTTTGGCCCTTCATGTGCGCTCGCGGCGATGTTGCGCCGATTCGCGTCGGCAAAGGTTGCTCCGTGCAAGATCACGTGATGCTGCACTGCAAGCACAATGTGCAGTTGGACATCGGCGATCACGTGCTAATTGGCCATCACGCGTGTGTGCACTGCAAGAGCGTGGGCGACTGGACGCTCATCGGGATTGGCGCCAAGGTGCTGGACGATGCGGTGATCGGCAAAGAGTGCATTGTGGCTGCTGGCGCGGTTGTGCTGCCCGGCACCGTTGTGCCCGATCGCAAACTCGTTGCCGGCGTGCCCGCCAAGGTCATCCGCGATGTAAGCGACAGGGATATGGCGTACATCCGCGATGTGGTCACCCGCTATGTCGATCTAGCACAGGCCCACATTGACGGTAAATTCCCGACGGTGTTTTAACGAACACATGCAGACGTCGACGACGGCATCAGCGGTTCAAAAATGGCGTCACAGAAATTTTTGAATGAAGCCAATACGGCTCGGCCTGCTCGCCGATGATGATGATTCGCGGCAATGGTTTCGGGTTTGGAATCACGCCCCAACCGAAAGGCCCCTCATACAAAGTGTAGATGCCTGTTACGAGATATGGGCTTGGGCATTCTGCGATAGTTTTCATCTGCTGATAGGTTGCCGCATCAGGCTGCGGGGCAAATAGCCGCGATGGCAATGCGGTGTCATCAGATTCGCCCATGGACACGGTTCCCGGTGTATTGCGCAGCAGTTGCACCAGTGCTTGATCTTGCGTTGAAACGGGCTGACGTGGCCTATAGCGTGGCGGGGGAGATGCGAGCCGCCCGGAGAAAAATGCGACGCGTGCGTCCGGTACGATAAGCAGGGCGCCGTCAAAACTCACTTCTACCCGCCAATGCGGCATCGAAATACCTGAAACCAGCGTCTGTGCATGGCTACGGTGTGAGCAGAATGCCATTACGGCAAATACATGAGAAACGACAATGATAATCTTGTTGGTACGTTTCATGGCACCAGTCTAACCGTGCGATCAGGACGCGCACAATAGCGATAAGGCCCGCCGGGGTGGCGGGCCTTTTGACATTGCTTTTTGGCGGGCCAGAGGCCTGCGTTACAGCTTTACTTGGTTGAGTTTTCGCTTCTCGAAGAGTGCCTTTGCGGGTTGGGCGAACAGCACGTAGAGCAGCAGATCTTTCTTACTTTGGATCAGGTTGCCGGCCTCGGCCAGGATCTTCGGCATGTCGGGCTCCTCGGCGTATAGGCCGGGGCGTTTGGTCAGCACTTCGCCGCCGTCGACGGCACAACGCTTCACAACTTCCTGGTTGGCGGGACCGGGCAGGCGGCCATACTTGCCGAGCATGAGGTCGCGGAATTCCTTGGTGATGATCGCATAACGAGCGCCGGCGTTGACGTTGAACGTCGCCTGCACGCCCACGATCTGCGAGGTCGGCGTGACGAGCGGCACGAAGCCGGCGTCCTGCCGCACCCGCGGAATCTCATCCAGAATGCGGGCCATGTTCTCAAGCTTGCCCATGGCCTTGAGCTGGTTGTGCAGGTTCGAGATCATGCCGCCGGGGACCTGGGCGTCGAGCTGCGTGCGATCGACCTTCGGATAGCCCTGGCCGACCATGATCTGGTCTTCGATGATGGCGATGGCGTCTTCGATCTTGGCCCGGTCACGCGTTTCGATCAGCTTCAGCGCCTGCGTGATGAGCGGGCGAATTTCCTTTGGCGGATCCTTCGGCCAGATGTGCCCGGCGAGCATCGGGTTCGCATCAAACTCCTTGAGCTCGGTGCGGATCGTGCGAAGTTCCTTGTCGATCTTGTCGAAGTGGTCGGTCTTCACGTTGGTTTCAAAACCGGCCTCGCGGGCAAACCACAGCATCAACTCGATTGGCGGCTGTGACGTGGCGCCGGCCATCGGGCCGTGGTCGGTGTCGAGGTGGTTCACGCCTGCCAACATGCCGGCGATGTAGCTGGCGATGGCCAGGCCGTTGGTGTCGTGGCTGTGCAGCGTAATCGGAATGTTGCCGCAGGCGCGGCGAATGCCTTCAACCAGCGCGAAGCAATCAGCCGGGTGCAACAAACCGGCCATGTCCTTGATGGCAATCGAGTCGCAGCCATCATCGACCATGCCTTGGGCAAACGCGATGAAGTATTGGATGTTGTGAACGGGGCTGGTGGTGTAGGACAAAGCCGCTTCGGCATGGCCGCCGAACATCTTCGTGGCCATCAGGGCCTGCTGCAGGTTGCGCGGATCGTTCAACGCATCGAACGTGCGGATGCGGTTGTTACCGGTGCGAACCGCTTCCTTGATGAACTCAAACACAACCTTGTCGGCGTAAGGCGAATAGCCGAAGAGGTTTTGGCCCCGGCAGAGCGAGCGAATCTGGATGTCCGGCCCGAGGCACTTGCGGAACTTCTCCAGGCGAATCCACGGGTCATCATTGGTGAAGCGGATGGCCGAATCGAGCGTCGCACCGCCCCACAGCTCAAGGATGTCGTAGCCCGAGTCCTTGAGCATCGGCAGCACGCGCATGCACTGTTCCGTGCTCATGCGGGTGGCGAGGAGCGACTGGTGGCCATCGCGGAGCGAGCAGTCGATGAAATTGATTTTGTTTGCCATGTTCTTACCTTTGCGTGAGAACCCGCCGCGAAGTCGCAACGGGCGTAGTTGCAGATTTATTTCGCCTTGAGGCCGTGCTTGGCGAGTTCTTCAACGGGCAGCATGGAGCCGGTCTTCTGCAGGTTGAGGTGCAGTTCAAAGCAGGTGGCCAGGTCGTGGCGAATGTGCCCGGGCTTGGAGCGTTCGATGTATTTGTGCAGATACGGGCGATAGGCCGGGTGAGCGCACTTTTCGATGATCGTGTTGGCGCGGTCCATCGGGCCGAGGCCGCGAAGATCCGCCAGGCCGTACTCGGTCACCACGATCTGCACGGAGTGTTCGTTGTGATCAACGTGCGAGCACATCGGCACGATCGTGGAGATCTTGCCGTCCTTCGCCACCGACGGGCACATGTAGATCGACAGGTAGCTGTTGCGCGTGAAGTCGCCGGAGCCGCCGATGCCGTTCATCATGTTGAGGCCCGACACGTGTGTGGAGTTGGCGTGGCCGTAGATATCAACTTCGAGCGCGGTGTTCATGCTGATCACGCCGAGGCGGCGCACAACGCCCGGATTGTTCGACAACTCTTGCGGACGCAGCACCACGCGCGGGGCGAAGAAGTCCATGTTGGCGTAGATCTTCTGAAGCTGGACCGGTGAAAGCGTCAGCGACGTGGCGGTGATGCCGACGAGCTTCTTCTTCAGCAGCAAGTCGACGAGCGCATCCTGGAATACTTCGGAGTACATCATGAAGGGCGGAATGTCGTCGGCCTTACCGAGCGCTTCCATCACGGCGTTGGCCACGTTGCCCACACCTGACTGCAGCGGCAGAAATTCCTTCGGAATGCGGCCCGCCGCCATTTCATCGAGCATGAACTTCACGACGTTGTTCGCGATCTGCTCGCTCACCCGGTCAGCCGGCGTAAACTCGCCGACCTCATCGGGCTCATTGGTCTCAACGATGGCGACAACTTTCTTCGGATCGACCTGCGCATAGGGCCAGCCGATCTTGGTCATGGGTGTGTGAATCGGAATCGGGCTGCGGTGCGGTGGCGGCGGCAGCATGGCGATGTCCATCATCTCGCGCGTGCGCGGCGAGTGATAGCGGTTGATCTCGATGATCACCTTCTCCGCACAGGCCAGATACGTGGGCGATGCGCCGACGCTGGTGGTCAGATACACGCGGCCGTCCTGCGTAACCTCGGTGGCTTCAACCACGGCGAAGTCGACCTTGCCGAAGAAACCCGCGGCAACCGTCTGCGGCACGTGCGAGAGGTGCATATCGACGAAGTCGACCTTGCCGCTGTTGATCTGCTTACGCAGCGTGTTGGAGCTTTGATACGGCGCACGCCAGCTGATCGCCTCGGCTTCGGCGAGGGCTTCATCGAGGCTCTTGCCCGTGGAAGCGCCGGTGAGCACGCGGATCGAGAAGGGCTTGCCTTCCTTGTGCAGGGCCTTGGCGCGAACAGCCAACGCGCGGGGCGTGGCCTTCACAGCGCCGGCCGGAGTGAAGCCGGAGAAGCCGACGGTCGCACCGTGCGGGATCAGTTCAGCGGCCTGTTCAGGAGACATGACACGATAAGCCATGGTTCTGGGTCCTCTATCAGCAAGCGCGGCGGCGTGAGCGTGCTCTGAGCACGCGGGCTATCACGCTAAACGCGCGGTTCATTCAAACTCAACGAGCACTTGGCCCTGCTTCACAGCCTGGCCGGGGCTCACGAGAATCGCCTTCACGGTGCCGGCCACGGGCGCGGCAACGTTCGTTTCCATCTTCATCGCTTCAAGCAGCACGACGGTTTCGCCAGCCTTCACAGCCTGGCCCACCGTGCACTTGATCTGCGTGACGTTGCCCGGAATGGGCGCCTTGCAGACCTTGTCGCCCGATGCGGTGGCCGCGGGTGCGGGCGCTGCGGCAGGCTTAGCGGCGGGAGCAGGCGCGGGTGCGGCAGCGGGCGCGGGGGCCGGAGCCGCTGCGGCAGGCTTCGCGGCCGGGGCCGGGGCCGGGGCGGCGTGGTCGCCATTCTCGACGACCTCGACGAGAACTTCGTACGTCTGACCTTGAACGGTGATATTGAGTTTCATATCAATTTCTTCCCAAATGACGTTTTTCGTGAATGGCGACACGGCCTTGCTCGGTCCACGCGGAGCCGGAGCTAACACGCATTCTGCGAATCGACACAACGCGATGCTTCTTGCCCTGCAGCACGGTGGCAGCGGCAGCGGCGATCACGGCGACAGTTTTCGGATCAATGCCCGAGGCGGCAGCCGCGGGTGCGGCCGACTTGGACTTGGGCTGCGGCATCGGGGCCATCGGCAGCGGTTCAAACACTTGCTTTGGTTCGCCCTTGGCGACCGGCGCACCGTTTGTCACCGCCCCACCGCCGTTGGCCTTCACCGCGGCAACCACAGCCTTGCCGATCGAGTCGGCAAGTTTCTCAACCATGGCCACCGGCACAACCTGCACCGGAGCAAAGTCTTCTTCTGCACCACTGCTGGCCGGCAGCGTAATCGGAGCGGCGGTGATCTGCGGCTTGGGGGCTTCGACCGGTTTGGGCACGGGTGCTTCAACAGCGTTGCCTCGTTTGAACTCGCGCACGATCAAGATCAGCACGAACACACACAGCAACAACACCAGCAGCATCAGCGGCACACCGATATAGATCGGAATCACCTGAGCGATTATGTTCGAAAAGGGCATCATCTATTCAGCCTTCTGTCTTCTGCCTTCTGTCTTCTCGTCACATCACATCGGAATCAGGCCGTGCTTCTTGGACGGACGCACATCGCGCTTCGTCTGGAGCGTCTCCAGCGCCTGGGCAATGTAACGGCGCGTCTCGGCGGGCTCGATGATATCGTCGACCATTCGCCGCGCGGCCGCCACGTACGGGCTGGAGAACGTGCGACGGTAAAGCTCAACCAGTTCTTCACGCTTGGCCTTCTTGTCGGCCGCGGCTTCGATTTCCTTGCGGAACACCACGGCAACGGCGCCTTCAGCGCCCATCACGGCGATCTCGGCCGTCGGCCAGGCTGCCACGCGGTCGGCCGCGAGGTCCTTGGCGCACATGGCGACATACGCGCCGCCGTAAGCCTTGCGGATGATGATCGTAATTTTCGGAACCGTCGCCGCGGAGTAGGCGAACAGCATCTTCGCACCGTGGCGGATGATACCTTCATATTCCTGTTGCACGCCCGGCATGAAGCCCGGCACATCCACAAGCGTAAGCAGCGGAATGTTGAATGCGTTGCAGAACCGGATGAAGCGCGTGGCCTTGTCAGACGAGTTGATGTCGAGCACGCCGGCCTTCACCATCGGCTGGTTGGCGATGATGCCGACGCTCCGGCCATTCACGCGGCCAAAACCCACGACAATGTTCATCGCATAGTCTTTTTGGACTTCGAGGAACTCGCCCGGATCGACGATCTTCTCGATGATCGTGCGCATGTCGTAGCCTTGTTTGTTCTCATCGGGCACGATCGCGTTGAGCGATTCGTCCGGCGAGAGATCGAAGTTGCCGTCCATGCGTGGGGGATCTTCAACGTTGTTCGACGGCATATACGACAGCAGACGCTGACAGATCTTCGCGGCATCTTTGTCATCTTCCGCGATGAAGTGCACCACGCCGGAGTAACCCATCTGGGCATCCGGACCGCCGAGCTGCTCGGCCGTAACGTCCTCGCCCGTGACCTGCTTGATGACCGTCGGCCCGGTGATGAACATCTGGGCCTGCTTGGTCTGGATGATGAAGTCGGTGAGGGCCGGGCTGTAAGCAGCGCCGCCAGCGCACGGGCCGCAGATCAGCGAGATCTGCGGGACCACGCCTGAGAGCAGCGTGTTGTGGAAGAAGATGCGCGAGTAGGCCGACAGCGAGTCGATGCCTTCCTGCACGCGGGCGCCGCCGGAGTCGTTAACGAAGATGAACGGCGAACCCGTTTTGATGGAGTTCTTCATCATCTCGACGATCTTGTCGCAGTGCACTTCGCCGGCCGCACCGCCAGCGACGGTGAAATCCTGCGACGCGACATGCACCAGGCGGCCATCAACCGTGCCAGAGCCGGTGACGACGCCATCGGCGGCCAGCGGCTTGCCGGCCATGTCGAAGAACGTGCAGCGGTGCTGGGCGAACAGGTACATTTCCTGAAAGCTGTCCGGATCGAGGAGCGAATCAAGACGTTCGCGCGCCGTCAGTTTGCCTTGGGCGTGCTGCTTCTCGATGCGGTCCTTGCCGCCGCCGAGATATTCCTTCTTGCGCTTTTCGCGCAGCTCGGCAATCTTCTCTTTGACGGTCATTTTTCTGCGTTCAGCAGGTTCAGCTGGCATGATTTCGTCCTTTTCGTCTTCTGGCTACTGGCTTCTGGCTTCGCTTAATGTGACGGTTCGCAGAGCTCGGTCAGCACGCTGCAGGAGCTCTTCGGGTGGAGAAACGCGATCTGCGTGTGGTGGGCGCCGGCGCGGGGCTTCTCATCGATCATGCGGACACCCTTGGCCTTGAGTTCCGCAATGCGGGCGTTGATGTCGCCGACGGTGTAGGCCACGTGGTGCAGGCCTTCGCCGCGCTTCTCGATGAACTGGGCGACCGTGCTGGTGGGGTCGGTGGGTTCGAGCAATTCGAGCCGCACATCGCCAACCTTGAAAAAGCCGACCTTGACCTTCTGGTCGACGACAATCTCTTCACCTTCAAACACCGCGCCCAGCGAGCCTTCATAGAAGCTGCGCTGATCTGCAATGCTCTTGACCGCGATACCGATGTGGTTGATGGCTTTAACCATGATCATTTCCTTCGTTCAGGCGGGCGGGACGCCCGCGTTACATGGAATAGGATTCGCTGTATTCGCCGAACACTTCACGCAGCACGCCGCAGATTTCGCCGATCGACGCATACGCGTGCACGGCTTCGAGGATCAGCGGCATCAGATTGGTCTTCTCAGTCTTGGCCGCTTCACGCAGAGCATTGAGTGTGGCCGTGACCTTCGCGTTGTCGCGTTCGGCCTTCACCTTGCGCAACCGCGACACTTGCTGCTCACGCACGGCCTCGGGCACCTCGAAGAGGTCCATCGCCGCGGGTTCCTTAATCGCAAACTCGTTCACGCCGACGATCACGCGTTTTTTGTTCTCGATGCTCATGCAGTAGTCGTAGCCGCTGCGTTCGATCGCCTGGGCGATGTAGCCCGACTCAATCGCCGGCACCACGCCGCCGAGGTCATCGATCTTCTTGATGATCGCCGCAGCCTCGGCTTCGATCTTGTCCGTCAGGGCTTCCACGAAGAACGAGCCGGCGAGCGGGTCGATCGTGTTGGCCACGCCGGATTCATAGGCGATCACCTGCTGCGTACGCAGGGCCAGTCGCACCGATTCTTCTGTCGGCAGGGCGAGGGCTTCGTCCTTCGAGTTGGTGTGCAGCGACTGTGTGCCGCCGAGCACGGCCGACAGGGCCTGCAGGGCGACGCGGACGACGTTGTTGTCGGGTTGCTGGGCGGTGAGGGTGACGCCGCCGGTCTGGGTGTGGAAGCGGAGCATCATGCTGCGCGGGTCGGTCGCTTTGAAACGTTCCTTCATGATCTTGGCGTAGAGGCGACGGGCAGCGCGGAACTTGGCGACTTCCTCGAACACATCGGTGTGGGCGGCGAAGAAGAAGGCCAGACGCGGCGCGAACTCGTCGAGCTTCAGGCCGGCAGCAAGGGCGGTCTGGATGTAGCAGATGGCGTCAGCAAGGGTGAAGCCGACTTCCTGGGCGGCCGTCGAGCCCGCTTCGCGGATGTGGTAGCCCGAGATCGAAATCGTGTTCCACTTCGGCACACTCTTGGTGCAGTATTCGAAGATGTTCGAGATCAGCCGCAGGCTGGGCTTCGGCGGGAAGATGTACGTGCCGCGGGCGACGTATTCCTTCAGCACGTCATTCTGAATGGTGCCTTCGAGTTTGTCGGGAGTCACGCCCTGCTTTTGGCCGCAGGCAATATACATCGCGAGCAGCACCGCCGCCGGGGCGTTGATGGTCATGGAGGTCGACACTTTGTCGAGCGGGATCTGGTCGAAGAGCACTTCCATGTCTGCGAGGGTGTCGATGGCGACGCCGACCTTGCCGACTTCGCCGACGCACATTTCGCTGTCGGAGTCGAGGCCGATCTGCGTGGGCAGGTCGAACGCAACCGACAGGCCCGTTGAGCCCTGGCTCAGCAGGTAGCGGTAACGCTTGTTCGATTCTTCGGCGGTGCTGAAGCCGGCGTATTGGCGCATCGTCCAGAAGCGGCCGCGGTACATGGTGGGCTGCACGCCGCGGGTGAAGGGGTAGCTGCCGGGCATGCCGAGCTTTTCATCGTATTTTTCGATGACGTCAGTGTCGGGCATATAGAGGCGTTCGACCGGCTCGCCGGAGACGGTGACGAACTTCTCGGAGCGTTCCTTGAACTTGGTGAGGGTCTTGGCGACGGGGCCGTTGTTCCAGCTGTCGACTTTGTTTTTGAGTTGTTCAGGTACCATTTTGCTTCCTTACTGCTGGGTCGCAGTGCGCATCAGTTGTTCTGCGAGTGCTGACACGCCGATGCGACCGGCCAGCACGTTCTCAACTTTCTCACTAAAGTGGCCATTGTGGCCCAGGACGTTGTCCACCTTGCGGCGGGCGGATTCGAGGATGGCTTTGCGAACTTCATCGCGGATGGCTTCATCACGGCGGGCGCGAATTTCTTCGGCATTGACGCGCGACCAGCCTTCAAGGCCTTCGACCAGTTCATCGATGCCGATGCCGGCATGGGCGCTGGCCTTAAAGATGAAGGGCTTGCTCTTGCGGCGACGCATCGCGGCACGTTGGGAGAGGGTCATTTCATCGGGGGCGACGGCGGTCAGTTCAGTCGGGGCGTGCGAGCGGCCGATGAGGGCGAGCGTCGCGGAGAGTTCGGCGAGGAGTTTGTCAGCGCCTTCGCGGTCGGCCTTGTTGACGACGAAGATGTCGCCCGCTTCCATGAGGCCGGCCTTGAGCATTTGGATGCCATCACCGCCGCCGGGGGCGAGGGCGATGAGCGTCATGTCGGCGACGCCGGCGACTTCGACTTCGCTTTGGCCGACGCCGACGGTTTCGATCAGGACGATGTCGCAGCCGACGAGGCCCATCACGCGGACGGCGCCTTTGATGCCGAGTGTGAGGCCGCCGAGGTGGCCGCGGGAGGCGAGGCTGCGGATGAAGATGTTTTCATCGTTGGCGTGCTGCATCATGCGGACGCGATCACCCAGGACCGCCCCACCGGTGAAGGGGCTGGAGGGGTCGACGGCGAGGACGCCGAGACGGCTGGTGAGGTACTTTTTACGCCAGGCGACGAGGAGCGAATCAACGAGTGAGCTTTTGCCCACGCCGGGTGCGCCGGTGACGCCGACGATCATGCGGGGTTCGGGCCACTTGCCCATGCCGCCGAAGAGTTCGGGCAGGATGGTGGGATCATCTTCGAGCAAGCTGATAAGGCGGCTGGCAGCGCGAACCGCGCCGATGCCGCCTGATTGAGCTTGTGCTACGAGATGCCGCATGGCTTTCCTAAAGTAGGCAGAAGACAGAAGGCAGGGGGCGGAGTGCTTAGGCGGTGGCGAGCTTGTCCTGGCGTTCGTTGATGAGCGTCTCGAGGGTCTTCAGGATGGTCTCGGCCGAGGTGCCGGGGGTGAAGACGGCCTTGATGCCCATGGCCTTAAGGCCGGCGATGTCTTTCTCAGGGATGGTGCCGCCGCCGAAGACGATGATGTCTTCTGCGCCCTTTTCTTTGAGGAGGTCGATGACCTTCTTGAAGAGGACGTTGTGGGCGCCGGAGAGGAGCGAGAGGCCGATGGCGGCGACGTCTTCTTGGACGGCGGCATTGACGATCTGCTCGGGGCTACGGCGGATGCCGGTGTAGATGACCTCGTAGCCGGCGTCGCGGAGGAGGTGAGTGACGTATTTGGCGCCGCGGTCGTGGCCGTCGAGGCCGGGCTTACCGATGAGAACGCGTGCTTTGGGCATGACAGCTCTCCAAGATTAGGGAGACACACAATCTGTATCTCATTATCTGATATCTATAACAGATAATTCTATCTTTTTCTAGCCATTTTGCAAGATATATTCTGAACCTTTGTATCCTATTTTTGGAACATATTGTGAGGAATGGACTTATATTGCTAAGCCGCTCGCGCTTTTATTCACAATGTAGGCGGAAACCGGTGAGTTTTGAGGATGGATTTGGGTGATGGCGGGGTGTGGGTGGTCAGGGGATAGTCCGGTAAAAGGGTGGATTTTTGCCGTTTTGGCGAATTTTTAAGATTTTTCTTGACGGCTTTGATGGGTGTTTTCGGGGTGTTGTGGTCGAATTTGGCGTGGCGCGCCTGCATCAAGGCGGACGCAGCTCGTCGAGGTTAGTCGTGCCATCGGGTTGCATGGTGAGTTCGAGGCGGAGGCCGTAGCGCTGGTATTTGCCGGCCTCGAACTCTTGCATGCACCAGCGGATGGCGACGGCGCGACCGTACTTGTTGTTGCATTTGACGAAGAAGTAGACGGGCTTTTTGTCCATGAGCTGGGTGAGAGTGTCGGCGTCGAGGGTGATCTGCTGGGAGTAGCCGGTGGTGGGTGCTTGGCGCATGGCCATGTAGACGTCGTTGGGGGATTGGGAGCGGTAGAGCTGGAGGCCGTTGACTTCGCCGGTGATGCCGAAGGTGACGGAGCGCGGGCGCGGGGGATCGCAGCCTTTAGCGGGGCCGTCAACGATGATGCCGTTTTCATCACGTGAGGCGGTGACGTAGAGATGGTGCGACGGGGCTTTGGTGATGTCGGTGATGAGGGTGGCCGCACGCCAGTCGGCGACGGGATGTTCGGGGGTGATGACGATGCCGGAGCCGTCGGCGTTCATCGTGATGACGTCGCGGCGGTAGTCGAGAGTTGTGATGGGAAGCGTGGCGGTGAGGGGGAAGGTGGGGCTGCGGGCGTTGGTTTGGTAGTGCGTGTCGAGTTGGTGGTTGTTTTCGCGAGTGAGTTGGTAGGTACTGCCGTGCTTGATGTAGGTTTGGGGATAGAAGCCGTCTCTGCGGAGGTCGAGGGCGGTGATCTCGCCGGGAATTTCGATCTCGTTGCCGCTGTCGATCGTGCGTGTGGTGAATAGGGAAACGGTGTCGCTGCCGTAGGGGCGGGCAACTTTCTTCTCGTACTGAATGGTGAGTTGGGCGGCGCGAACGGGTTCGCCGCGATCGTCGGTGATGGTGATCCGGTAGCGGCGCGGGGCGTTGTGATTTGCAGCTTCGATTTCGCGTACAGGGAGGGCGCAAACGTCTAGTGTCATGGCGGTGCCGGCGGCCATGACGTAGGCGGTGTAGGCGAGTTCCATGCAGCCAGTGAGGGCGAAGGCGAAGAGGAGGAAGATGGCAAGGCGCAGGCGCTGGATCATGGGTTGGCTCCGAGTTGGCGGTTGCCGTCGTCGCGGAGGAGGAGGACGAAGGCGAGGGAGACTTCATCGACGGCGAGGATGTTTTGGGGGCCGTTCTTGTCGACGTCGAGTTTGAGCGCGTGGATGTAGCCGCGGCCGAAGCGATTGTCGATTCTGACGAAGAACCAGAGTCGTTGCTTGGGACTTTTGAGGAGGCGTTCGAGGTCCATGGGGGTGAGGAGGAGTTCGCCGTAGCCGGTGGCCGGGGCTGCGGCCATTTGAGCGGCGACGCCGGGGGTGGGTTGGAGGTCTTTGCGGATGAAGCCGTTGCCTTCGCCGGAGATGATGAGTTTGAGGCGGAGGGGTTGGCGGTTTGAGCCGGTGGAGGCGGGGACGACGAGGATACGGCCGTTGGGATCGCGCGGGGCGTCGAGGGCGATGGTGTTGGGGGTTTTGAGGGCGTCGGCGAGGATGGGGACTTGCTCGCGGGTGAGGATGTTGTTGTTGAGGCGGGCGATGCCGGCGGAGGTGCTAGTGCGGATGTTCATGTGGGCGTCGGAGGTGTGGCGGGAGGTGAGAGTGGCGGGCGTTTCGCGCGGGAGGATGACGTGGAGATTGTCGGGGCGGAGGGTGTCGCGCTGGCGGTAGAGGGAGCCGGTGCGTTCGCCATTCTGGCTGTGGCGATACGCAACGAAGTTGGGGCCGAGGGGGTGTTTGACTTCTTCGCCGATGTCGATTTCTTCAACGGTTTCGACGGGTAGGGCGACGTTGTGGTGGTTGACCCAGAGTTCAACGGGGCGGTGGCCGGACTTGACGAAGCGGAGGCGGACCCATTCGTTGGGATCGCGGCTTTGGAGAGGGCGGAGGGAGAAGTTGCTGGGGATCATGTGGTGCGAGGTGTGGGTGTCGGTGGCGGTGATCTCGAGCCAGGCCCAGCGGGTTTGTTCGGAGGAGACTTCGACGAGGACGTCGGAGAGGGGTTGGTTGGCGTCATCAACGATGGTGCCGCGGATGTGGAGGGGTTGGTTGTCGGCGAGGGCCCAGGGGAGGGTGACGGGGGCGGTGACGATGCCGCAGGCGGGGTTGAGGGCGGTGAAGAGGAGAAGGAGGAGGACGGGAAGGATGCGCATGGAGGGGCCCCACTTTCGCGACGATGACTTCTGCGGATAGTGTAGGGTGAGGAAGCGTGGGAGGCACGAGAATTTTTTGGCGGAGGGCAATGGCTGGGCAGGGGTGGGATGGTTGAGGGGGCGGTGTTAACGGGCGATTTATTTATACTAGTTATATATATGTAGATATGTCCATTAAAAATGGACATCCTCCTTTATGGAGGCAGGGGATGATTGGGGGGTGAGGAGAGATTGCACGGGGTCGCCCAGGGATCTGATCCCTGGGCTTTGCGGGAGATTTGGGAGCGGTTTTGTGGCGCGGGAGTGGATGTGGGCGTGCGAGTGGGCCCGCGGACCAAAGCGATCTATCGATCGACGGCTAAACTGGCATGGGCTACGCAGGCGTCGATAGAGGGACAGACATTATTGATCCACAGATGACGCAGATGACGCAGATTCTTTGGATGGAAGAATGAGCGGAGGCCCAGGGATCTGATACCTGGGCTTTTCTCGTTGGGGCGGTTTTGTGGCGCGGGGGATGACGTGGGTGCGCGGGGGGGCTCGCGGACGAACGCGTCGATCTGTCGATCGCCGGCTAGACTTGGGGCGTCGTTGGGGGGTGATGGTGAGATTGACGTGAGTGCGGAGACACGGCGACTGAAGTCGCCGGCTACTGAGGACTATCTAGTTAAAGCGCGATCGGAAGGCCAGCAGAGGCGAAGCATGCTTGCAGCAACCGCTGCTCGGAAGCGATGGCCGCGATGTGACCGCGCGCTGTCTGCTCCAA